>JABUBK010000266.1_pt1 | contig 12096 bp, 19 predicted proteins | sample 7332671 | NCBI WGS metagenome assembly JABUBK01 (sample SAMN07256342, study PRJNA390944) | subsurface metagenome | isolation source: Methane hydrate marine sediment | place: Pacific Ocean: Eastern North Pacific, ODP site 1244 | collected 2002
ATTTATTTCCATTTTATATATTATTCCTCTTCTTTATCAGGTTCTAATATATCTTTAAAAAATTCTTGAATCCATTTAAGCGTACTAATTAATTCTCCTAATAAATTATTGATTAATTTATCTCTCGCATCCCAAATAGGACTTCTTATCCATGGTATAGCTCGATTTGATTTTACTTCTTTTTTAATTTTTACTTTTTCTTCATCTACCATTTAAATCACTCCTTTTTCATTTTTTTTTAAAGGGAACAGGGAACGCCATGACGCGCTCCGACCTTCAACTTACAAAAAAGTGTAAGAGGGCTCCATTCCTTTCTTTAACTTGCCTTACCAAATCTTTCTGTATAAAAATCTATCTCAGAGGGGCTAAGAGATATTCTATAATGATGGTACATTATTTTCTCACCCGCTTTAAATCGTAAAAATTGATGGCGTCCCAGTCCTTTATCAGATGAAATTAAATCGGGGGGGAAATATGATTTCATATATTCTATATCAGCACGCTGATGAAACCAAAAAGAAAATACATTATTACTCTGTGATATTAAAGTAGTATGTAATTCTTGAGGTCGCTGTGATACTCCTATAAATCCCACATTTCTACCACGTCCTTGTTGTATAAGTGTCGCGACATTTGGATTTCTATCATAGAATTTACCATACTTTTGTAAAACCAAGCCCATTTCCTCAATAGCAAGGATACAATTACCGCGCTCAAACATTACATCAGCTATCCATTCACTAATATATTTTAGACCACTTGCACCACTAAAAACAATACCATTTTCAAGCTCTAATTCATTAATCCTCCATAAGCCCTTATTTTTTTTAAAATCCTCTATATCCAAATTTTTGATATGGAGATATTCATCTTTTGTATCAATAAGTATTACTAAAGTTTGTTTGGCGAATCTTTTTATCATTTTATCCAAAAGTACAGATTTTCCAGAGCCGGTTAATCCTAGGATTACAGTTCGCTCATGCTCTTTTATGGCGGACAATCCTTCTTTACCAACAAATCTACATTTTTTAATTTGCATTTAAGGGCTCGCCGTAGGCTGTGCTTTCTTTCTTAATGTATAATATTCTTGCACACGGGGTATAATGGTATTGAATAAAATATCCGCAAATTCATATATTCTACTGAGGATACTGGTGCCTTTTTCAATCTGCTCAGAATATTTTACTATATTAGCTTTAAGGCTTTTTTCAATAATAGCAAATACAAAATGCTGGACTTTTTGTTGTTCAATAGTATTAATCGCTGTGATACCGACTGATGTAAAATATATGTTAAGAGGGCTAAAAACAATCCCAAATATCGGATTTATATCACGTTTTATTTTCTCAAACTCTTCCTTTATTTCTAAATCCGTCTCGTCCTCAAGTTTTTGGAATTCTGCTTGCTCTATCATATCATCCATACCTCTATCTTTTCTTTTTTTTAATTCTTCTTGAACAGCTTCATTTAGAGCTTTCATAGGGACTTCAAAATTACTATAATCGATATTCTTAATTTTCTCGACAATGGATTTCTTTTTCACATCTTTATCCTTTTTAGCTGGCATTTTAAATCACGTTTTATAATTTTTAAAATATAAATTGAAAGTTTTCCAGAAACTTTTCTTTCTAATGAATATATTTCAGCCATTATATTTAAATATAGCGATTTGTTCAGTCTATTCAAACGCTATTTATATAGCGGTTAAAATATATTAAAAATAAAATCTTGGAGTGAATAATTATGGGTGCAAGAACTATAGTAAAAACTTCTAAAGGTGCCGCAAAACGCATAATTAGAGAGCCCAAAGCCATTGCTAAAGCCGTAATAAAGCCCGCAACTATGCCTGAATCACGCTTAGTTATGATTGGTGCGCTTGCCAGTCCAATAGCAAATATGGGATATTCTTATGCTTACAATTTTATTATTTCTAAAATACCTCAATTAGCAACTCAACCTATTATAGCTCAGATTATTAAAATTGCTTTACCATTAGTACCTGCTTATTTTGTTGGGAGATTTAAAGTTCCCGCGGGTAATGTAATAAATGGTTGTTTATATGGTATGACAGGAGCTCAGATAATTAATTTACTTATAGCTTTAGCTATGAGTGGTGGGAAACTTCCAACAACTAAGCCAACTATAGATGCGGCAGAATTAGAGATTACCACAGAGCCAATAACTCCTTGGGAAGGCTAAGGTGGTTTCATGGGATTTTTAGAAGATGCAGTAAGCGTTGTTAAAGATGCTGTAGATACAGTTAGTAGTACGATTAGCGGTGGTACCAGTTATCTTTCTGGTGGCATTACGCCTACTCTTCCTGGAATCAGTGGAATTGATTGGAGTAGAATTGATTGGAGTAAATATGGGTTAGGTATATCACCACCAGCACCAGCACCAGAGGTAATCATAGAGCCAATAACTCCTTGGGATGAACCAATTGAAGAAATAGTTACACAAATTTCAGGAGCAGTACCATCTGTAATCGGAGATGTGCCAAAAATAGTTGAAGATGTGGTTCAAAAAGGAACTGCTTTTGTTGATGATATAGCTGATAAAGTTTCTGGAGCTGTCGGATTGCCATCAGATATAGCTAAATATCTATTAATCGGTGGGGCGGTTATTGGCGGAGGTCTATTAATCTATTATCTATTAAAAAAAAGAAGCCCATCTATTCTTCATAGGGTATTAGGAATAGTCCCCGAAGAAGTAGGAGTTAAAGGTGCTAAAGGAAGAACTAAAATAAAAACTAAAATGGGTACTTTTGAACAAACTGGCGCCGCTAAAGGCGTCAGAGTTAAAATGAGATAAATTAAGTTCACAAATTTAAAAAAAATATATTAAAAATTAAAATTTGGAGTGAAAAAAATATGGGTCAAACATTAGTAAAAGAAAAAGGAATAGCTCTAACAGCCGCAGGCAACGGTCAAGTAAGCAGAGCAATGCCACGTGTTCCTATAAGTCAGATAATAATTAGAATAGGTACTACACCTACTTTTTCTGGCGCAGGTACATGGGTCGCGACTACATCTGTGAATGGTATTGAGATACGTTATAAAGCAAAACAAATAATTGACTGGGCAGGTCTATATAATAAAGACGACCAAATTTCAATGGGTATGCAAATGCTCAGAGAATGGAATAAACACATGTATGGTCAAGCAGAAACCGCAAATAACTTTGTAATTACATTTCCAAAACCATTACCAGCCGCACAGCTTGATTTAATCTTTAGTGAGCAATCTGCTGAGAATCAAGGTTCAGATTCTGGGGGCGACATAAATGCGGGTACTCATGATATTCTCTATGTTACAGAACCAGTAAAAGGGAAACCAATTATACCTTATATTTCTACTGGTACATGGTCGCATGGCACTACAAGCGGACATAAATTTCATTTCTTACCAGCCACACTTAAAGAATATAGACTTCATGCCTTAATGTTAGCTACTCACGATGCTGGAACTTTAGGCGATGCTGAATTAGCTGATATTCGAATTATGAACGGCAAGGAGCAAGTATTTGATGGTAATATGGCTGATTTGAAAAGTGATTTTCAACGTAGACGCGGAGTTATAAACACTGTCGCAACTGGTATGTTTATCATTGCCTTTCCAGGCGGGATAAAAGTTGAGCCAGATACTCTGCAATTAGACATGAATATTTCAGCCGCGGCAAGCTCAGAGGGTTTAGTCAATTACGCTATGATTTGCTATGGTTAAATCTTTTTCTTTTTCATATTAAAAAAAGGAAGTGATTTCAATGGTACATTTAAAAGCGAGTAATGGAAGTTCTAAATATGCTTTGACAATTATATTTACTATTGGGTATGTGTCTATATCAATTCTGGGAATACTCTTTAATGGAGAGATGTTTCTCTATGTTTTCCCAGCCATAACTGTATTAGAAACTATAATTGTTAAAGATTTATTTGAACGTGAACGTGAAATAGAAAGAATACCGCAAGGTGATAAACCAAGTGGATAAAACCGAAGAATTATTGGGAAAAATATTAAAACAGCTATGCGACCAAGCGCAATTAGACAGTCCGTATAATGTACTACGCTATAGACATTTAAATAGAAATGAAACTGTGGAAATTACTAATAGGGCATGCTATTTAGACCGCGTTGTTGTAAATAAAGGCGGCGACCAGTGTGAGCTTACTATTTATGACGGCGAGAAAATAATTCATGAGGGTATTCTGAGTGAAGAATTTTTAAGAAAAGGCTGTAATCGTAAGCCGTATTCTTTTGTTATAGGCACTGAGATTAATAATAAACTTAAGGTTAAGCTTCATATCCCAGCGGCAAAAAGTCATTTTAAATTGAATGCTATAACTGGAGCCACGGCTACTGATTCTGGTAGTAATAAAACAGATGGTATTCTTACTAATATGGCTAATGAAGACTGGGTTGCAGGAATGCTTCATAATGCTTTAGATTTTGATGGAGAGAACGATTATGTTGATTGTGGTAATGTTAACGCTTTTGAAAATGACGACGCCTTTAGTATTAGCTTTTGGGCATATCAACATGATCATGCTGCAACTGAATATTTTTTCGCTAAACGACAAGTGACTTCTGAAAAAGGTTACGGTTTTTGGACAGATACCTCTGGCAAAGCATATTTCCATATAATCGGAACACCAAATACAAATTCAATAATAATAAAAACGGTTACTAATTTTACTTTAAACGATTGGGAACACTATGTTTTAACTTATGATGGTTCTGGCTCTGCGGCAGGTATGAAGATATATCGGAATAGGACTTTATTACAAACAGAAATAACAAACGATAATATAGCCGGAACTGTTGTAAGCACGACCGATTTTAATATAGGTTGTATGCGTGGAGGTGGTAATCCTTTTAATGGTCTTATTGATGATTTTAGAATATATGATGAGGAATTAAGCTCAGAGCAAGTTTCATTAATTTATAATCAAGGAATAGGCACGGAAGAAGACTTCAATGTCGCGGATATAACAATAGTATACAAGGAGTCGGTGCTCTAAATGTCATATAAGTGGATGCTAATACTTGGAGTCATTGGAGTAGCCGCATTTATTATACATCAGTATATTTCCTGTAATCCAGCCATAAAAGACTCTGTAGTGGGGTTTTGTAAAACGTGGGTAGGGTAGAAGAGGCATTTAAGTGCCTATTTGGAGATTCATCTGTAGATGATAAGTTAGCTTTATTACCCGATCCAGAAATAAGGGATCAATGGTATGATGAGAAAATCAGGGCGTGGCAGACATTACAGAGTGCCTTAGAGGGTTCAATTACTTATCCTAAAGCCAAATTCTATAAAACGCCATTAGAAGATTTAAGATTAGGTAATTATGATAAAAAATATATGCCTATTCCTCCTTTAATAGAGGATTCACTTGACAATTTAACCATAGATAATTTTAAAAGGTTAAAAACAACTGTTAGAAAAACAGGTCAATATATCAAAAGATATTCTTCTAATACTCTTTTTTCGGAATATGGATATATTGAAGGGGAATTGATAAATACTTGTATAATTGAGGTTTTTACTGCCACAGGTACGGGTGTAAATGTAAGTTTAATGAGATTACCAATAAAAGAACAACCTAATGGATATTCTATTATTCTTTTTAATCATACGGGTCTTAATTCTCAACAAGTTATTACAGAAAGATTCAATCCAGGAGATTTTTTTATGTGGTCAATTTATATTTATGCGAATACTGATGCGTATGTTAGACTTTATTTTTTTTTCGATGACAGTTTACCCTTTCTTGATGAGGACGATATGGGTAGTGATGATGCTGATGCTGTAGCTTCTCAACAATCCATAAAAGCTTTTGTAGAAGACTTAGTACAGACTGATGAGGAAGTAGAGGCAATAATAACTGCAGAGTTAGTAGAAGGTCAATCCATAGATAATAGAATTGATACTTTAATCGCTTTAATTAATCATAATGACCTTCAAAATATTAATGCTGGTGATTTATATGAACATTTAACAGCTACCCAAGTAGCAGCTTTACATGCTGCTTATACTGATTCTGATGTGGAAAATGTAATTACTGCTGAATTAGCTGCAGGAGAGAGTATAGATAATGCTATAGATGCGTTAATTTTAGAACATAAAAATATAGCTAATGCTCATCATGCTGCAGGTCATAAATATGTATGGAGGACTCCAGAAGCTTCTTCTTTGGACTTTTATAAAGAACAATTAACTAATGATACTAACTGGAATGATATAAATTTAAGTTCTATTTTACCTGCAGGAACAATTGCTGCTGATATTTATTTATATTGTCTGGATAATGCTGCAGGTTCAAATATTTCATTAAGACAAAATGGACAAACTGGAGATTATCAAATAAGATTTGTATGTACATCTGTATCAGTAAAACCAGCATATTTTAATGGTTTAATTGCTGTAGATGGTGATCGAAAAATAGAGATAAAATGTAATCCAAAACCAACGGATTGGTCTATAATAAATATTAATGTAGTGGGGTGGATTGTACCTGTCTAATAATGAGATATTTTTAAGTTATGATAAGGATTTTGTAAAAGATAGAATTTTAAATAATAAAGAAACGGTTCCATGTAATATTTTTAGTTATATTCATGAATTAGTAAAAGAACATGACAAAGTGCTTAATGATATAAAGATTCAAGACAATTTATTGGACGCGGTTTGTAATATTATAGAGAATCCGCCCGAGATACCGCGGCTTGATAGAATAGAAGCTAAAATTAATGAAATAATAGAGTGGTCTAATAATGTGCCACCCGAATGGAAGTCATTTATAGAAAAATTACCTGAATAAAAAAAGGTGATAAAAATAGTTCAAGTAATATGCGACTGGTGCGAAGAGTTATATGATATGTCAGTGTGTTTTTATGCGTATATAATAGACACTGTTAACCCAGTCGAGGAAGGCGTAGCATGTGCGGATTGTATATCTGCGTGGTTTTCACAAGACCCATATAGTATAAAATCAGTTAATATTATGAATTTATCATTAATAGAATATAAGGAAGGTGTATTAGAATAGCACCAAAAAAAAGAAAAAAACAAAGAAAAAAGCCCATAACATCTAAATGGCAACGCCGTAGAAGGAAAATTAAAGGCAAAAATAGAATGGTGTGGGTTAGGAAAAAGAACGGTAAAGTTCAAGTCAGAAGAAAATTAGCTCATATTGATTAAAGTGGAGGTGATTTCTGATTCCAACAATGGCAATGTATCAAGTGTTTGATATAGATGAGCCATATAGAAGCTGGATTATTCTTCTATGTGGATTTGTTATAGGTTTAGGGGTAATGTTTTTTTATTTGAAAAGATAATTATGAAAAAAAAAACTAGGAATATAACAGCAGATATAATAGATATAATTGGGTATATGTCAGCAATCGGTCAAATTGTTGTATTAGCCAAGATATTATATGATATAGATAAATATGGAAAGGCGATTGCACGTGAACCTAATCCAATTATTCTGAAGTTTGAAATAATATTAGCAGGAACTACTATTATCTTTTTAATTTATAAGCTAATTAAAGGTATAGAGAATAGATGGATTTAGGCTTAATTCAATGGCAGTATAAATATCTAAGACTATAAGAAATCGTATAATTACGATTTCCAACTCTACTTCGTGCATAATATCCATATTTTATGGATATTTTACTCATTTTTAAAGGAATGTGGACACAATCGTAATACATTTGTGGATACAAAAAAAATTAGTCATAGGCTCAAATCATTTTTGTCGGCAATTAAGAGAATGATGAAAAAAGTTATGAGAAGCAGCTCTGAAATACCCTTGAGATACCCCAGAAAAGTTGTAAAAAAGTGGTATTCACAAGAATTATATATATACTTCTATGTAAATCCCAGAAATTTACAAGTTTTTACGGGTATTCTATAATACTCTGGAGCCTTCTACTCTTATGTTTTTTTGCTCTACTCCAAATGCCCGACAAAATTAGTTGTAGCCTATGACTAATTTTTCCTAATATTAATAATATTCGGAAAAGGTCTCAAAATAGCGGAAATTTGCCACGTTTTCTCAATTCTTCTTTTTCAATCGCTTCTTTCTCAAAATAAAATATATCATTTATGAAATAAAAGAAATATTCCCATTGTATAACCCATTTATAATTTTTCCCTTTCTCTTCTTCCATACTTTCAATTTCTTTTTCTTCTATGATTTTATCCACTTCTGCCATCCACTCATTATAATTTTCTTGCCTAATTTTTTGCTCTTCTTCCTGTTGCGCATTATTTTTGCCGTAATTAATATCTTTAGAATAGACAAAATCATAGGAATAGCAATAATAATCGAATCCTTTTAATTTTAATTCAAAATCTCTTTTTATTACTTCCCTTTTTCCATTTTCATTAATTTTAACTTTATTTTCGACTTCTAACATTCCATTTTTTCTCAAGATAAAATAATCGAGATAGATAAACGGAGTGGGGACTTGTGTCCCTATTAATAATAATTTAACAGATTTTTTTCCACGTTTAATCAACGCATATTTTTTATGCCTCTCCCGTTTCTTTTGCCGTAAATCCCTTATTTCTTTAGGAGAATAAATATGATTTGAATAACCTAATATTTCAAGCTCTTTTAACTCTGTTTTGTCGAAAAGAAAGGCTCTCTCATATTTAATTTCTGGTTCTGGGTTTGGTGTGAATCCAGAGCCCCATTTTATATCATCTTCATCCTCATCTTCTTCAGGAAAGCGAAATTTATAACCATAAGAATAGTATTCTGTTAATGGAAAACTCAGAATCTCTATTTTTTTTTCAAACATTTTAAAATGTTTTTTTTTAATTATGGTTCTTGGATGAAATAAGAATTTTTGCCTAAATCTAAAAAAGAATAGAGATTTTTGTAAGCTAATTAATTTAACTCGTTTATCTGTTTCTGAGGTTCTTTTTACTATGAGATTTTCCTTTTCTAATTGACTAAGATAATTAGTTAAGTTTCTCTTATCAATCTTGAGTTTATTAGCCAATCTGGTTATCGAGGTTGCTTGCCCAACCTTCTTTAGACAGTTTAGAATCTTTTCCTCATTATTCACAATTAAAAATTCCTATGGATTTATTTAAACTTTTAGGAAAATCCGATAAAAATAAAAAATCATTTATTTTTTAAGGAACTCTTTTATGGACTTATCTTTAGAAAGCAAATCCTCTGCCATTTTTATTGGATTATATACTGTTTCATACACTTTTAAAAGCTCTGGGATTTTATTAGTAATCTCTTCCAATTTTACAATCCGCTTTTTTAAATCTTTGTTTATCTCTAATAGTTCTTTAAAATCCTTTTGAAATCCTCTAAGGTCAGTTGTTCCGAGATTATGCCCGCAATTCCAACACATTATATTCTCTGAGCCGTTCGGTTCATTACAGGCTTCGCAATTAATCATTTCTAATGTTTCGGCTATAGGTTTGGGTTGTTCATAGTCATTCTCTAATATTATTTTTCTAATATCTGAGTCGTCAATATGGAAATATACTGAGGGCATATCCGAATTCTTACTCCATCCCGCAAACTTTCTTAGCTGTGGCTCGTTAAGCTTGGTTAGGGCTAATTCTGTTAATCTGCTATGTCTTAAGAGGTGTGGATTTAACTTCTGTTTTTTCCACTTCGGATATTTTTTCTTAGTTCTTTTGAATATTTGATTATAAATCACAGGTAGGGAATTATCAACATAGGGAAATATTCTCTCATTGGGTTCAAAATGCACTTTTGCTAAGTATTCTTTCAAAAAAGGCAATGATTCTTTTAAGATTATATTTCTTTTTGTAGTTTTTGACGTACTTATATAAATTTCAGCATGAGTCGAAAAAAAGTTAATATTTTCGCGTTTGATACCAATTAATTCGCCTCTCCGTAATGCTCCCTCATAATTAGTCATAATCAGGGCTTTCTGCTTAACTGAGCATATATTTAGAATCTTTTTCAAGTCTTTTCTACCTATTAGCGTTGTTTTATCTAATTCTTTATGTCTAATTTTAGCATCTTTAATTCCCGCGGCAAGATTCTTTTTATTATAAGACTTCAAGAGGGCACGAATTTTGATGTTATATTGTGCTTTAGACCTTGGACTAATTTTATCGTCTTTATTGTAAGCTATTATGTGTTTTTGGGTTATTTTTGAGGGTGTCCAACATTGAATAAGATTTAAAAAATATTTTAGTGCCAATAAATCGTTTTTAATAGTACTGGGTGCTTTTTTAATAAATGTTTTATCAAAATAAATTTGAAGTTTTGGATTGTGTTCCAGGAGCAAATTTTTCACTTTTTCAATATAATTTTCTGACATAAATTAATATTAAATTAAGAATTTATAAATCTTTACTAATCTAAACTTTTTTACTGTTTATAAGATATAATCCGTCAAAAAGTTTATGATTAATCACACTTTTTTGGATATTTTTAGCAATTTGTTGTTTTTCAAAAAAGCAACATTTATAAGCAACAAAAACAACTATAAAATAACAGAAAAATGTTGTTAAACAACAAAAAAGGATGTGATAAAAAATATGTCGCAAAAAGATAAGATATTAGAGCTGCTTAAGGAATCACGGCTCACAGTACCAGAATTAGCCGAGAAAATGAACATAGAATTAAATGCTGTTAGAACCTATATTTCACGCTTAGATAAAGAGGGTAAAATAATGAAAGCGGGCAAACAGGGACGTTTTGTTATTTATACGATTAAGGTGGCTAAAAAGGAAAAAAAGATTATTCCTGGAGAAAATTCTCCTGAGAAAATCCCAATTATAAAATCTACACCAATATCAACTGAATTAGACCTAAGCACTATAGAAATGGCGATTAATAATTATTTAAAAGGTTATAAAAAAGCATACGAAAATAGTAAAAATAATCCTTATTCAAAAGTTAAAATTGATTATGAGAAGGTTCTAAAGCAGCGTGAAATAGTAGAAAAATTAATTAATCGTTAAAATCTCAAAAAAGATTATAGTATTTTTTAGCGATTTTAACGTCCATTTTTATTTTTTTGATTATAAAATATTGATAAAATTAAAATTGAATCCTCAAAATACTTTTCTGGGTGTTGTAAAGCAGAAAATCTCTTATTATTTAAAATCTATTTTTTATAAAATGTCTTGTAAACCGATTTTCAAGAGAAAATTATCTATCGAAAAAATCGATAGTATTTATCGAAAAAATCGATACATTATCGAAAAAGCCGATGTTGTTTTTTTGTTATCAAAAAGTTAACATTTCAAAATAATACTTTCTTCTAAAATAATAATACTTAAATATTTTAGAATTAATGTTAACATTATGACACCTGCTAAAATACCTGTAATGACCCCTAAATTTGATGAAAAATCAAAGGTTTTGGGGATTAGAGTGCCAGAGAGCATGTATGAGTATTATAAAGAGAATTTTTATTATATTGTAGAGAATGAGGCGGCTGGTAAGCACGTAATATATGAGTCCGAAGAGTTTGGTACTCCCGAAGAAGAGCCAGAGGAAGAGGATTAATCAACATTCCATTTAACATTTAATACATTTTCTAAAATAAATATCCAATAATTTTTCTCATTTTTGGATTGAGAATTATCTATTTTATCCCAGACATATAAAAATTTATCTCTAAAATCCATTTAGTCAGCTCCTTTTCATTCTCCAATTATATCAACTATCGGGGTATAAATGACCCTCTTTAAAATATCCAGATTCAATTAATTTGAGAAAAATATTAAGTGCTACATCAAAATCATAAGAAAATTCATTAAACTCTCCAAATTCATTATGAACTAAAAATATTCGCCATCTCATTTAACCGCCTTTTAGAGAGTTTTTGAAGTCGCTATAATCTTTAATATTTTCAAAGAAAAGCTGGATATTATTAGCTTCGGGGTTATAAATTTCGTCATTATACGTCCAAATACAAACAATAACCGTGCTGTCCCTATTAAAGATTACTTCGGTTTTGCTATAATTTTCCACTTTAACATTTATTTCCATTTTATATATTATTCCTCTTCTTTATCAGGTTCTAATATATCTTTAAAAAATTCTTGAATCCATTTAAGCGTACTAATTAATTC
>JABUBK010000267.1_pt1 | contig 12067 bp, 16 predicted proteins | sample 7332671 | NCBI WGS metagenome assembly JABUBK01 (sample SAMN07256342, study PRJNA390944) | subsurface metagenome | isolation source: Methane hydrate marine sediment | place: Pacific Ocean: Eastern North Pacific, ODP site 1244 | collected 2002
AAGATATGTCGGTCCCATTACGGCCAGCACAAGGCCCTGAGATGGCTCATAATAGCTTCTGAGGGCGGGTGTAATCCAGCAATTAGACCGGCTATATCTTTAGGATACACTATCGAATCAGGGGACTGTGATCCCACCTTTTCCCGAGTATCGCCGATAATTCCTCTTTGTAAGATTCCTCCATAACTTTCTTGAGTCGCTCTTCTTCAGAGTTAAAGGTTATAAAGCTATCGTGAATGCAGATGCATGGTAGGCTTAAATCTGCAAATTTCAGCATTACTCTTTCAGCAATTTTGGCATCTACATTTTGAAGGTAAGTAGCCTTCCCAGAACAGAAGTCGTCAGAAATTGGAGCATGCCTATCTTGTATTTGTCTTAGAGCTTTTAATATCTGGCGGTCAGCAATCGAGTAGTTGCTGGTCAACTGCCCATCTGCCTTTAATTCTGTGATTCTCTTCCTCGCAGAATTGATAACCTTCCAGTCGAGGCCAGACCTGGTTTCTGTGAAGAGCAGTGGAAACATGATGGATTTAAATAGCCATTTTGGGAACTCGTCACTATATATTGGCCCTTCTGGTACCAGACCACGCAGGGCATAGAGCAGGTTTGGGTGTAGAGCTGAAAAGTCAGGCTCAACTGTTTCACGCCCATCGATCAGGATTCTTTTCCTGTAGATCTGGGTAAAGTTAGATACTGGTGCGTAGAACCGGCCTCCGAGATATATGGTTTTGCTATATGATCTCTTGAAGGAAAAAGCGGTGGTAGCAAGTGGCATTTCTATATTTACATTACCTGGATCTCTATAGATTGCGATCTTGGGAGCTACGACTAAAGGATTTGTACTTGATATGATAGAGCTACTAGGTTCTTGATTGCTTCTAGGAGAGTCGAGGGTAAAGTAAGAGGCTACCTTCTGTAGCCTTAATATTAGTAATCTAGTTATTGTCGTCCTTGTCTCGTCTGGAACGTATTTCTTTTCCAATTTTGCTATTCGATGGCCTATCTGATTTAGATAGTTTCTCAGTATTGGACTAAGATTTTCGACGAAGTCACGACCTTTTGTTTTTTTTGTCTTTTGCTCTATTTTAAGTCCTAATACCTCATCTGAATTTGCCTTAATTGAATAGTTAAACCGACTGTTAGAATAGTTGATCTTATCTAAATTTTTAAGATCTTTGGCTATTACGGGAAGCCAAGTAGGGTCATATTCGCTTGGTTTCATGACTATTTTCAAAGGCTTCTTTTTACCAGGGATCTTGACGTATTTCTTTATTACAATCGACTCTTCATAGAACCAGCTTTGGATCTCTGGGACATCAATATCTGAAAGTTCCCTCTCAATAACTTCTGTAGGGATCACAGCGACCACGGTCTCACCAAGCCTCGCTGTGGTCTGATAACGCCTATCTCCACGAACAACACCCTTCCGTGTAACTTCTAGCCAGCCTGCAGCCCTAAGTGCTTCAAATGAGTCCTTAAAGGCTCTGTATGAGTACCCTAAGGAGTTGTTTTTGAATAAGGAACTTTCCTTGTTTAAGGGAATACCAGCTGCAGTTGGCCCGTATTGGATAGTGCTAAGTTCGGCTCTTAAAAGATTAAAAATAATACTCTCTACGCAGTACCATCTGTCTTTAAGCGTTTCATTGTTGATACTAGAGCTACCACCAGTCATGAACTCAGGGTCGACTAGATCAAATGTTCGAGAGAGGATATGGGCATAAGCTCGAAGATCACCGCTTGGCAGTTCGAAGGGTAAGAATATTACTTCAGAGTCATCGTCAGTTCTCTCTCGTTTCTGATAATAAATTGCTGTTGTATTCATGCTGCTCCCTCCTCGCGGCAGGGACAGTATTTGTACAAATTTGAGATGATGGGGGTCTTTAAGAGAGCTTTTAAGCTGGGTAATAGAGATCCAATACGCATGCATTCTCCTTGTGCGTCGTGATATTCCTCTATTCCTTCTCTGACTCCCCTAGCTTACCATAACCAAATCTACTCGTCAAGGGCAAAACAAAAAAATACATAAAATCAAATAAATGCAGATAGTTATATGCTAATATATAAGTAGAAATAAACTGAACAAATGAGGAAAAATCATGCAACTTACAGTGCCAAGAAAGAAATCAACAGACCATCGAGTCAGGTTATCGATGGATATCACCCAAACCCACAGACGCTATCTCGAAGAGTTAGCCGAGCACTATTCCAGCACTCTCACCGATCTAATACAGACCGTCCTAGAGGAAGTCTATCACTCCACATTGGCCAAGGGTTGTCCACTGAAGGAAAATAGCAAAGATAAGCAGAAGTAGCTAACCACTTGATATTACTGTATTATTTAATATCGATAACTTAAGATAGGTAAGCCCCAGGCTTGGCCTGGGTGACTATTAAGGTTTGACCGTTGGATTCAGTAGAACGATTCTCCATTAGGGCTTGCGAGCCCCAAAGGAGAAAAAATGTCGTACGAGAGTTTGAGTCACACTCGCTGGGATCATGTATATCACGTAGTTTTTGTGCCGTATCGAAGGAAGCAGGTGCTGTACGGTAAGGTGCGGAAATTCCTAGGTCCAAAATTTCGTGAGTTAGCACTTCAGCGTGGTAGTTCAATTATTGAAGGGCACATGGTTCAAGATCATGTGCATATGATGATTAAGATCCCACCAAAATATGCAGTATCAGAGGTAGTAGGTTACCTCAAGGGCAAGAGTGCAATAGCTGTTGCTCGACAGTTCTCTGGTCGCAAACGGAATTTCAATGGTGAAAAGTTGTGGGCACGTGGCTATGCAAGTTCAACAGTTGGATACAACGAAGAGCAAATCCGAGCTTATGTTAAAAATCAGAAACAGCTGGAAGGTAGTGGGGATGATGAAAACGGTGGATTTTAGCAAGAAAATTTAACTGGCTCCCCCTGGGGGAGCTCCAATGCTCGCAAGCCCCCGGCTTTGCCGGTGGTGTATGACTAACAAATTTTAACAAATTTTAACAAATTAACCACTGAGACTAACTGTGAATTCAAAGGATAGTTTCTGAAACCGAAAGGAAAACCAACAAATGTTTTCACCAGCAGACCTAAGAACAACAGCAGAGGATCTCACTGAGAAGATACTCTTTTTAGAAACGAAGCTAGATCTAACAGACACAGAGGAAGAAGAACTGGATGGCCTTAGAGATAGGTCCTCAGACTTCTTGGGCCATTATTCTGAGAAGATAGTAGTTTATAATGAACTCCCCGAGTATTGCGACGCGCTTGTGTCTATTCAAGTGCTAATCAACCTCACAGGATTTGAATATTAGGCATGGCCGGGGGGGCGTAAGTGACTCAGGAGACCAAAATCACTCAGTACTGGGTGGAGGCCCGCGCAATCCAAGCCTTTGGTATGAATCCACATTTTCCTAATTGTAGAGCTGAGGATGCAACAAAGTTAGTTGAACAAGGCAGTGCGTAATTCAATCTCTGCAGGGATACTAAAGCTATTCAGAATTATCACCTAGGGCGAGACTTGCTGTCCTAGTACTCTCAGACTATAATCTTTTCATGAAGAAAACGACAGCTACTTACTTATTGGTTTTTGTAACTTACATGTTTCTGGGATCGCAGGAGTCGAGTGCAAGTGTATTCTGCAAGTTTCAGGCTCAAACAAAGCGCCTTGCGGCTCTCGTATTTACTAAGAAACTTCCGCCAAACTCAAGAGAAACCAATGAGATCTTATTAAAAGAAGAATATCCTCAATTGATTCTTTATAAAGAAACAATTTTGCAATCCTATGAACAATTCGCGAACTCCCGTTCGCAAGTGAGAGAAAAATTTCTACCTGAAGATGGTTTCCACCATTTCGCCCACCTTACCAATATTGTGGTTAACAGATTGCAAGAAAAGCAACGGGGGAACGAAGTAGCAGAGAGAATCCAGGAAATCTGTGAATATAGCTTTTTAGAAATGCGAGCAATTGTCGATATTCGTTACTTGGGTGGGTCAACCGCTGGAGAATGGGCGGAATTAGTTAGAAATAGGTATCCCGATTTCAAGTGATTTTTTAGTTATAAAGCTCCGGGTACAAATCGCCTCCTAGCATCCGATTCAAATCAAGCACAGTCTCTAATAACCACAAAATGTCATCCGCAGACATGTTTGTTTGCTCCACCTCTAGGAGCTGATAGACCAGCATTTGTAGTTCGTAGGAATTCAATAGGCTAGTTCTCTTTGTAGGACTGGCTTTCTTTTAAATCCTTCTAATACTAATTTTATCCCTTGTAGATCAGGCTTGTGAACAACTGGGAAAGCATTGTCTAATTCATACAAATTAGGATTTAGCACTCCTGAAAAGATGATGGACGGGATACTAAGGGCCTTAGCATAGTCGCATACCAAATAACCGTTACCTCTGTTTCTTAGGATTACATCTGCGATAACTAATTCGATGGTTTCCTCTTCGAGTGCTCTCACCCCACCTTTAACACAGCTTGCATGTATAAATGAAATATCTTTGTATAGTTGACTCATAACATCATGCATCTCGATTTCATCATCCAAAAGTAAAACTGACATTCATTTTCCTCCAATACCTACTATTCGGAGAGTTCTATATTATATTAAGTGATGCTAAATACTCTTATAAAAGCAATATATTGAGTCTATGATTAATTGTATATTATGAAAATGGCTATATATGGTACTAAAATGGCTCATATTGTATGATATATCTAATATATTAATATCTAATACCGATAGGGTTAACTATGAAACGTGGAAGACCTAAAATAGGCGAGAAGAAGACAACCGTTGTCTCAGTGACGCTTCCAAGAGAAGTTACCGAGCAAATTGACTCTCTATCTAAAGTCTTAGGTATGAATAGGAGTGAGATGATTCGTAAGGCTTGGGATGTCTATTTCGAGTCAATTAGGTCTACCAAGAATGTCTGAAAAACGAAGGTTTTAAACTCGGGCTGGTGATTTCTTACTTAATTTTACTTAAAGGGATGGGATATATGGATTATCTGTATTTAAGAATCAGCTCCCAAAATCAGTCCACTGACCCTCAGCAGCATGCTTTACAAGGGAAATACCCTAATGCTCAGGTGGTATCTGAGGTAGCAAGTGGAGCCAAAAGCAGACCAATTCTTAAAGCACTAGTAAAAGAATTAAAGCCCGGTGATAGATTGATCACCTATGCTCTAGACCGCTTGGGAAGAAAGACTTCAGAGATACTACTTCTTATTGAAGACCTTCAGGAGAGAGGTATAGATCTCATATCTGAGCGTGAGGGAGTTAACTACTCCACTGCAGTAGGACGCCTAATTTCTCAAGTGCTTTTATCAGTTGCTGAACTAGAGAGGTCCTTAATATCAGAGAGGACCAAGGCAGGATTAGACGCTGCACGTGCCAAAGGCCGAGTAGGAGGAAGACCTAAGAAATATACCGACTCAATGATCGCGGACTGGATACAGGAAATTGATTCAGGGCATTCTATTAGGTCTACTGCGAAGAAGCGTAATATAAGTTACGGCCATATGGCAAAGCTTGTCCGAGAGTACCGTGATAATGTATAGCTATAATACTAGGCTGGATTACTTATGTATGATTTAGAAAAAATTTCTGAACTGGCAATAAAACAAGCGTTATCAGATAAGGAAAATCCTGATGCCACGGTAAAAGACATGCATATCAAGCCCCATGTCGCCTTCAAAAATGATGCTGACTTTAAACCCAAGAGAAAAGAATTACTAAAGTATATGGAGACAGCTGGTTATATAAAGTACCAAGGAGCGTTGAGGTATATAACGAAAGAAGGCAGGTATTTCGCAAACGAAAGTTTTACCCAATACCTTAGAAAAGAGCAGGGTCTAATTGGCTTAGGACTAACAGCATTCGCGGTGCTGCTCGGGATCATGTCATTATTCTCTAGGGGACAGTAAGAGAGTTAGTGCCTCAAAAGCGGTTTTTCGTAAAAATCCTAAGAATAAATTCCCTATTAAAAACAGCCACATAACTGATTCCTTCGTTTTGCCGGCCTCAGATCTATTCATTTTTTTGTATAGAGTATGCAATTTAAATCTCCACCAAAAAATAAATCTCCTCCTACCGATTCGTCTTCTTTATTTAATAAATAAAAGAAAGGAGAATTAAATTGATTTATAAAAGTTATATTTTAATTAAATTAATAATTATTCTTTTAGAATTTTACCTAAAATATTTTAGCTAGAAGAAATTTTAAATAATTTGAAAATTAGATTTAGTCCAGATTTTGGGCTAGGTCTTTTTTTGTGTTCATTTTTAATTTGCCGACCATTGCAGTATGCCACAATTGTGTACAACGGCGTGGATGCCTTGGCCTTGTAGGTCTTCATAGATGGTGATAAAATCATTACCATCAACCCGATAGATTTTAAATTTATTGAAGAGACGATAAAATGAGCAGGCAAAAGCCTTTTTATATAACCGGTAGTTGTTACAAAACCTCTCTAAAAACAGAGGAAGCTGAACTGTAGATAGAAAAAAAGAAGGAAATCCTCATTTCATCGTCCTTGCTTATCAAGGAGATGACCATGTTAGAAATTATTTACACCGCTGCTCAGGCAGCTTTCACTTTTATTCAAGAAATACCACCTAGCGTTTTTATTGCTGCTGCAGTTCTTTTGATGATTGCTCTTACAGTCAGGTTCTACCTACCCAACTTCGAGTTCATTCACGAATACGTTGTTAATTTAATTCGTGGACGCTCACTCAGTGACTATGGGCTGGCTTTAACCGCATTGAATAAAGCTGTGACTGCCTTTAACAAAACGAAGAAGAAGGTTGAGCTTAAAAAAATGACCAAACGTAAAAGCGGGACTACGAAATTAGTAAGCAAAAAAATATAACACCGGCTGTAAGGCTGTTGTATCAAGTTTAGTGAACATAAAATTTGGGGGACCATGAGCATTAAGAACACTTAGAAAGCCCGCTAGCGTGGACGCTACGGCATCAGCATGGACCTTAAAACATAGGGTGAAATCGTTGGTGAGTGGATACCTGTATCTCTAAAAATTATGACCTAAATATTAAAACCTGGTCCTAAAAACATAACCTTGCCCTAATCCAAAAAGGTGTCATTTATTTGACGTATTTGCATGTTTGCTGATAACATCTGATAAACCCACAAGCATTTAGGGGAGCATTATGCTGAGCGTTAAAGAAGCAGCGGATTTTTACGATGTCAGTCCTGCACGGTTAAAGCAGATATTTTCTGAAAACAAGGACCTTGAAATATGTCGAAGACCAAACGGATATATAAAAATCCCCCCCCAGACGATGGAGAAATTAAATTCCCTAAGAGGGGTTACGTATAAGCGAAAACTGATCTCGATTTCCTGCGAAAAAGGTGGAATAGGTAAAAGTGTTTTAACACTGTTTAGTGCAATAAATACCAGTCTATACGGTATTAGGACATGTGTAATAAACGTAGATCCAGAGATGTGCTCGGACCTTTTCTTGGCGAAAGACTCACTAGATTTAACAAATACACCAAACCTATTTACCGCCTTCAGTGAAAACAGGCAGCTTATAGAGTTTGTTAAGGAATCCAGGTACCCATTTGTTGACTTCATACCAGCCTCCACAAAGATTAGAAGGCTGGAAAGAACACTAGGCGATAAAAACCCTAAGTACCTATTTAAAAACTTGATGGAAGGTTTGAAGGAAGAATACGGGGCTATTTTTTTCGATTTACCGCCTTCGTTTAATCAACTATGCAGGAGTGTCTACTTGACTGTAGACGAAGTGATAATGCCTGTTTGTCCAGACATTTTTAGTTTAGAAAGTTTGTTTCTCACACGAGAAGATATTGAGGCCGCATGTCAGGAGTATGATGTGCAACCACCTAGGGTTCAAGTTTTAAAAAATAGATTCTCTGCAAGTAAGAACTCAGCAAAAGAAGTCACTGCGGAACTAAACCGGGAATTTGCAGAGAACCTTCTGGATCTACAAATAAAAGACTGTGCTGCGATCACAAATGCCTTAAATAGTGGGCAGGCACTTCATGAGATCAAAGGGAATCATAACTTAAAGCAGGCGTTTAACGACCTAACTACTCAGATTTTTGAACTAGATACTGGGAGATAGACAGATGGATGGGTTATTTCGTTCTGGTAAACGCAGAACTAGAAAAAAACAAATTGAAGAGATGGTCCTAAATAAGAATGACGGGAAACCCTCTGCACCACCCCTATGTACCGACGAGAGAGAAAAGGGTAACAAAGGGGTGTCGCAAACACATACGATAGACGAACAAACCAGTGACAAGCCAGTAACAAAGCATGATTGCGTGCAGGCCGTAAGGGTAACAAAAGAGGAACATACGTGTATCATAAAAAGTAACAAAGAGCCTCCTTTAAGAGTAACAAAAGAGGTACTAAAGAATAAAAATACGCACACGGGTAAAAGGGTAACAAAAGAGGTACCGACACACCTGGTTTCTGAAGGCTTTGAGTCCTTGGTAGGAGTTCAGAAGGGAGTACTCTTAGTCGTCTACAGACTGATGTTAGAGGATGGCGGGAATGAGACGAGACCTCTTACAGGCCAGTACCTATCGGATGTTTTAGCAGTGACTCTAGGCACGATAAAAACGTCATTGAACCGATTAAAGAAAAAAAATCTTATCGTTATAGTCCGCTACAAGGCAGGGCGGGGAGGGTGGATTCAATACAGTCTCCCACAAATAGTCCTCTCTCAAATTTACGCCTACAACACCTTAATAGGCGAACAAAAGGGTAACATAACAGTGCCGCAAACCATGTCACAGACAGTAACAACTCCGCCTGTAGTAGTACGTAGTGAAGAATTAAATAATATTAATAAAAATCTACATACAGAGGAACTAGAGCCTTACCGGCTTTACGTAGACACCGAAACAATCGCAGAACTAGCAGACCTAGGCCTATTCATCACAGACGCTGACTTCCTTTGGTGCTCTACGAATGGGATATCACCAAAGGTGTTTGCAATTTCTCTAGCTCATTTCCAGGAAGACTTGAATTCTGGTCACATTAAGAAACAGAACATACGCTCTCTAAAGGCTTTTCTTAGAGGGTCTCTGAAAAAGAATTGCGGGTATATCTCTGACCGGGTCCAAGAGAAGCAGCATAAAAGGAAGCAGCTTGAAGAGAGCTTTATTGGTGAATTCGGTGGAGATCTTAAATTTGAGAGAGAAGTTGATGGCAAATTACAATAATTTAATATTTTTAGTCATAAGGACACATACATGAAATTTGAAATAAACCACATAGTAGCAGTATTAACACTGTTCTTGTTTTCTACAATAACTCAAGCTAATACGTTTTGTGTTCTAAAGGTCAAAAACAATTTATTGGAACTCGATCGCCAGGTCTCTGAGATCGAACGTTCTCAAGTGTCAAAATCGGAAGATGGTCTAGAACTTTTGAATTCTCTTCGCGATCATATTGAAAAATACGAAGATTTGGTCGATCCCAACTTGGGAGCATTGAGAAAAAAGTTGGACGAACTGCGAGGTGAAGTTTCATATGGATCGGATCTTAGCATGGACCTTGCTTTTAAGGAAATGCTAAGATTCAGGGGAAGATGGGAAGATACTATAACTGATCTGCCTACAGCGAAGTGGCACGCTCGATGGACCGAAATTAAGTACAAAGATAAATTGGTGAATGGTGTTCACTATAAAAGACGGCTTTTAGGAGGCGAAAAATTAACCGAAGTGGGTAAGAAAAAAATGGATGAGTTTTACAAAGAAGAACTCGATGTTTCTTTAAAAATTTGGCTAAAAAAGAAGAAAGAGCATGAACATCCAGAAGAGGGTGGTGAAGCAAATGAGCTAACGGTTGAAATCAATGCTCTAGAAAGAGCGGTGGACCTAGCAAAAACAAATCTCAGGAAATTGTAATAATGAACAAAAAACTAACTTTACTCTTAATGCTGTTACTAGGTGATTCTGCTATGGCTACCTGTATCGGTAAAGCAGTCCTCGCCAATATCAATGAATTTACGCATGAACCTTTGAATAAAACCCTAGGAGAACTCGCTGCGGGCAAAGGCTCAAAGATGTTTAGAATCAAGCCGGAGTGGGTGACGGGCAATCCCATGCAGAAAGCATCAAAGATATTTGATAATCTCGATGCGAAATATGATGCGACCGCCCCGTTTTTCATAAAACTCCCCTATGATTCAAATACTAATCTAAAACAACTGCGAAATTTATTAGAAGGAAAAATGGTGGTAAGTCTTAAAAGCGACTCATCCTTTGGTACCTACGAGATCCTAAACGGCCAAGTAGATAGGGTATTCATGGGCCAAACCGAAATAAGGGGGCGTATGTTTGAAGATGTAATGATGAACATAACAACAGCCGAAGGCGTTTCAAAGACGGTAGTGCTAAATGGAAAAACTGATCTAAGATACCGTCAGAGACTTTTGGAACCAAAGACACGAATATTTGAGGAGCGTGAAGCGCTTGTTTTAAGTCTCGTCAGTTTTTTAGAGGGCAGAGGGCTAACGACCGAACATATTTCTAGCATCAGGCATAATATGGTCGAGTATGTCTTTAAAAAGGAGACATTCCAAAACCATCCCGAAAAATTTTTAGAAACGAAGATTTCCGCCAGACCAGAGAGTACTGATCAACGCCTTTATGTAGAAGAGTGGACCATTAGGTTTCTTACTGTGTATAAAAAAGCCGGTCTCCTCAAGCATCTTGCAAATTCCTGTAAACATGCACATGAGTCCCGATCATTCAGAGATGAGCTAAGGATACAGTTTGATATTGAGATGCTGAATGTCGAGATTAATAAGGCCGGAATTTCGAAAGATCGATTGCAAGAATTTAAAGACTTACTTTATGTCAAATTGGTAGAAGCCGATATCCCACGTTTAAATATTGAATCCGTCAATTATAGCTTTATGTCGGGTGCGTATCAGTTCGAAGTGACCAAAAAAACTGGCTCCCCCAAAGTAGTTTTGATATCGATTGTTAGTGGTAGCAGGTACTTCCAATGAAAGAAATAATTATACTATCCATACTCCTGAGTTTAGGATGTAAATCTAGAAGCCAAAATACTTCTCTTAAAGAGGGTGTAAGGGTAATTACGATCGATGGCCAAGGGTATGATGTAAGAGACGGGTTACTTGTAAAACCCCTATTAAATCCTAAATGGCCTCCTAGGCTACCAATCTCCAAATGCAAGTACAATGTTGAGGTTGGGGGCGAAAAACCTCATTTTGACTGTGATGATTTTTCATTCACGTACAAAAAGTGGTGGACTAGAAATTACCCTGAGCTAAAGGACACAGTTTGGCAGGTGACAATCGCTGAAATAACAATTTCTAAAAAAAACCCCGCCCATAACTTAAATATCCTAGAGATCCACCCCGGCGGTTTTAAGGGCAATAAATTCTGTCTAATTGAACCCCAAAGTAATGCTTCTCGTGGGTGCTGGGCGCAACATGGAAACGAAGGAGACCCTAAAATCCCAAGTTTTTTAGCGGCTAAGATGGCCAAAATTTTCAAGTGGAAAATAGATTTGTTTCAACAATACCGGACCTGGAATACATCAGAGTGGTGGGGAGCTAACTGTGTAACCCCTGAAAAACAATTCAGCGAAAACGGTGAATCTGTAGTTATGTTTGGGCAGAGAACTGGGCTGGATTGTAGGACGATGAAGCCTCTGGATAAAGACGAACAGTGATTAAGAGCAACCTGGCGAAAGTCGTTTCAGAGGAATTCAGTGAAGATGGAGAGTTGCAATAGTTCTTTTATCCTCTATATTTGCAGAATTTTTCCTGCCAGTTTTCGAAGTTATTTTCGAGGTTATTTTCAGAATTGTTCTCGAAACGATTTGTTATCTGACAGGTGAGGTCTTAAGATCTGTTTTTACTGGCGGCCGTAGAAAATTTACTCCTCCTAGGCCGAATCTGAATCGAAAAAACAGACGAAAAAACAAAAATAAGAATAAGAAAAATAAGAAAAAAGGCAGTCCAAAAGAAAAATTTGCAAACGAATATGCGTATGACCTGATCAGCTCGTCTATAGGGCTAGTATTTTGGATAATCGTTGCAATCT
>JABUBK010000268.1_pt1 | contig 11999 bp, 8 predicted proteins | sample 7332671 | NCBI WGS metagenome assembly JABUBK01 (sample SAMN07256342, study PRJNA390944) | subsurface metagenome | isolation source: Methane hydrate marine sediment | place: Pacific Ocean: Eastern North Pacific, ODP site 1244 | collected 2002
TTGAAAGTTCGGGAATCAAGAAAGGCTCGTTCCTTTTAGGAATATACTGTGCTCTTTTGTTGGTTTTGTGGTTCCGGGGCCTTTACACGAAGAACGCCTATCTCTTGTCGCTGCAACCTTTATTTTTGGTTTATTTAATCTATCTCTTATCTAGCCTGGCTGAAGGAGCGAAATTGAAGGAGAGGCTAAAAAAAGGAGACAAATATGCCTCTGCATTGATAACTTTTGCTGCCATTCCTCTTTTCGCTTTCTACATGGTAAGAAACGTTGAAACATACGCCAGAGACGTTGAGAACATTAACCAACAGGTTGCCATGGGGCGCTGGTTGTCAGAAAACGCTCCTGATGGCATAACGATTGCTACGAACTCTGTAGGTGTTATAAGCTTCTTTTCTAAGAGAAAAGTGGTAAATCTAATCAACATGGTAATTTCTGGCAAGGATAAAGAACGGGTCCTCGGTTCCCTGCTGGAGAGCAGAGCAGATTATCTCGTTGTATCTCTGGCCTGGTACCCTGGCGCCTCAAGAGATGTAAGGTTAAATGAGCTACATAGGGTTACTTCTGACAGTTCACAACTGGTGGCATATAAGATAACTGAACTGCCAGATTCAAACGATGAGAATATTTCGATAGATTATGCCTACTTCAGAAAGTTATCGGAGTTTGATAATGGAACGATTCATCTGTTTCTGAAGAACAAGAGTGATAAACCGGTGACTGTCACAAAGGTATTCCTCGATTGGATTGCGTTTCCCCCCTCAGAGGGACTGGGAAGTGCCTTTACGGTGAAAGCGGGACAAGCCACTGACGAGACCGACGATTCCCGAGTTGTATGGTACCGAGCTCTTCCTAACCCGATTCCACCAGGCCGTATCTCGGATGTGATGGTAAAGTGTGCTTCCCCACTAGAGGCACCAAGAAGCATTGGTGTGGAAACCAACGATGGTCAGATGTACTCTCGAGTCATTCAGCCAGTCAATAATCCACTGCGTATCACTTATGTCGGATTCAATGACGAGCTTTCGGAAGTCTACATTTATCTTGAAAATTCAGGTAAAAAGGAGCTGAAAGTAAACACTGTTTTTCTTGACGGTAAAGATGTAACGCAATTTTCTTTAAAGCCATGGGAAACCATATCCCCCAGACAGAAAAGATGTATTATCGTGAAGTTAGAAGAACCATTAAGACAAGGAGAATACATAGCGGTGAAGGTATCATCGGAAGATGGCACGGCGGCGGAAGCGGTTGTCAGAGTCTTCTTTTTCTTTCCCATCAGCCTTGAAGGTGGAAGCATGCAGGCAGAATTATTTTCTGATATAGAGATATTCGACATCCCTTATCCTGAAGATAAAACAAAGGTAGCCCTTTATGCGCAGAATGGGGCAACGAAGCAAGCCTACCACATTCTTGATTGCCCTGCGCATGCACACGGCAAAAAAAGCACTGCCGCTGAAAAGATATTCATGAGGGCGGACACCTGTAGAAATGCTGACCCATACCATCCTACATACATTCATATATGTCGATATATATTTGAGAAAAACTTCTTCGTCTTTGGAGAAACCGCAGATATTATTTTAACCAATCCACACCAATATTTTGCTTCTTCTGATAAACTCCTTGAGGAAAATGAACATCCCACACAATGGATAACTGCTTTAGCCAAGAGAGGGTGTGAACCTCGTCCGCTTTATACTGTTACTGTAGTAGGCAAAAATTCTCCCTACTTTACATCCCGATTCCCTAGTCCAGAAGAGGAACGTTTGCTTGTCTATTATGAGATTTCACGTGGAGCTAAGGGCATCCTCTATCGAGCTTGGGGTTGGCCGAATGGCAAACCACCTAATTCGGAGTTAGGGATGGAAGTGAAGAAAATCAACGGAGAACTTCAGGTGTTGAAGCGATTTCTGAGGGTAGGTGAGCCTGTATCTCTTGCGGAAGCCAGTGAAGAACGGGTAGAAGCCAGTACGATTCTTTCGGGGGACAAAGCGATTGTACTAATCCTGATTAACCATGATGTTGTATATCTTCCAGAAAGAGATAAGAAGCCATTCAGTTACAAAGCAAAGCATGATTTTACTGTCACTGTGCATGTTCCTGAATGGATGAAAATCAAGGATGTCTATGAGGTAGGTGGGAATTTCCAGCACATTGAATATACCCAAAATGGCGACGATTTAAGCTTAGCTATCGAAAAGCTAGATACAACTAGACAATTCGTTCTCACTACTAACAAAGATGATTACACTTTTGACCAGGACAGAGACGGCATCTCGGATATAAGAGAAGTATCTGTTTTGGGTACTCACCCCACTGTTCCAAACAGTGATTTGGAACAGCAGTAAAGATAGAATGTCCGAAACTTGGTAGAATCAAAAAGCGGAATTCTTATGATGCTGAAAAATCTCAAAGAAATGTCTTTTCAGAGATTCACCTTGTTGCTTTTGTTGTCGAGTTTCATCGCTGGCTGGTTGCTGCGTGGGGCGTTGCGTAGAGATGTTCCATGGGATAAGGGAGTTGTCGGTGGTGGAGAATTACCTCTCATTCGGCAAAGCCAAAATGCCAGTTGTGGGCCGGCGGCTCTTGCAATGGTTGCAAACGCTTGGGGAATTGAGACGAGTGAACGAGAGTTAATATTCTTGGCTCAGACAACTAGCGCGGGGACAACTCTTTCCAATCTTGTACAGGCTGGCAAATTTATTGGTTTAGACACCCATGCCTTGATGCTCAGTACAAATGACCTGGTGAAAGCCAATAAGCCTTTGATTGCGTACATCAATAGTAAACATGGAATTGTCGTCGAAGATGCAACAGAAAAAGAAGTGTCTATAATTGACCCAGCTTATGGTCGGAGAAAAAGGCTTCCCATCACCGAATTTTCCCAGATGTGGAAAGGTATTAGTCTAGTTGTTGTTGGGAAGCACGCGGGTAAATCTTTTATCACGGATTGGCTCATTGCCGGTCCGTATAAAAAAGAACAAGCATTTAAAGATTAGGCAACGCAAGGGGGAATGGGGTTTCATTTTTCGTATCACGGATGAAAAGGGTAAAAGTTTGCAGAATATGAAAATTGGTTCTGCATTTTCGGGTCAGGGCGAATAGAAAATAGCTTTTGACTCTCAAAAAATCACAAATAAGGAGAAGAAAATCATGAAGAGGCTTTTAGCAATCAACTTCAACAAAAATTTGGTTAAGAAGGGGCTGATATTTGCCCTTGCTTTGGCTGTAGTCATCGGCATAAGCTATTTAGGCTCTCAAGATTATCCAAATCGGTCCATCACGGACACGTCCATCGTGGATATGCCGATGGGAACCTGCGGTGATCTCGATATTTACGATTCCCTCCAAAAAGCCATGGACGCTCAAGGAATAGACGATTTTGAAAAGGATACAAGCCGAAAGCCGAATCCGAAATACGATAAAATGGGGAACACGGAGTTGAAAAAGAAATTAGAGGCTCAAGACCCTGGAACCTGGAAAAAGGTGTATAAATATGGTACAAAAGCTGGTAGATGTGGCTGCGGCTTTGACCTCCACTATTTCAAAAATACAAAGAATGGCCATGTGTTTGATTTGAAGGAGGTCAACAATTAACGGGCTGACTCGATAGGGCGGGCTGCTCCGAGAGGACAAGCGGAGCGATGTCCGCCTTATCGGCTGCCTGGTGTGGCTCTATATGATGCAGAATTCATTGCTGAACAGTCAATATAACACGCGTATCTACTTGTTACATATTGTGTTATTAGGAAGGAGATTTTCTACATGGATAATATCATGAATTTGCTTGAAGACAATTCCGTTACAAATGATACTATTGAACATGCAATCGCAGAGAAAAGCTTAGAAATTATCGACATGTTGGAGAATAATGAAATCTCTCTAAGAGATGCAGAGAAGAGACTATTCAACGGGGACGTGAGCTGGGCTGTTGAAGATAGAGGATGTTCCAACTTATGTCGAGTGATTATTGTTTATGGCATGCAAATTGAAGACTTTTTGGAACCACCAGAAGGATTCCTTGATGATGACGAGGTGGAAGAATGGCAGAAAAAGGCTGTTCCCGAGTACTATGAAGATATTCGTCTCATTTGCAGGATGATACTGGATAAGGAATCCCTACTCCGGCAGTATCCGACTATCCCCTCCGAAAAGTATGCGGAAATGATTAAGTTTTTCAAAGAAACGGATATGTTAAGCTTTATTTCGAATCCTGAATTGTCTGTCGATACAATTGAAAGAGGAATCTTGGAGGCAAATCTTGCTTGCTTACATCTGCTTGAAGCCGGACAGATAACGCTAGAGAAAGCGATGGAAAAGCTATATGGCGAGGAGATATGGCTTAAACTGTCATCTGCGCTGGAATCTCGTGGTTGCGGAAAGGAGTATGATAAAATCATTTTTATAGGGACATATTTGCAGTCATTTGCCGAATACAATCCGGATGATATGCAGGATGGATATGATAGAATAAAGCTTTATATCTATAAACTATTCTTTGATGCAGATGCATGCTAGTGCAGTTTGGCGTAAATGCGCCTACTATTTGGAGGCAAGAATCAATGGTTGTCATACTGTAGCTTTTAGCCCAGATGGCAAAATATTAGCAGGTTCAGAACACTTCAAAGACAAACGCCATTATGGTGATAGAAAAACCTAACGTCAAATTATGAGAGATTGAGAGCGGGCGTGTTGAACCTTATGGAAAAAACCTTTTTCTGGTATTAGATAATGGGCTGATTCATCTGTGGGATGTTCAAAGCAATCGGCTAGCTGATACGCTAAAAGGTCCTGGTGATTCGATTATATCTATTAGTGTCAGTTCCGGTGGATGTCTTTTAGCCGCGGCGAGAAGTGGTAGTGTTACTTTATTTAATCTTCAGGTTAAACAGCTTATTTCAGAGAGAGCTGAATATGACAATGCAATTTTGTTTCCTCATTCGTAAATCCGATTGCTCATATTATTTAAGAGCGTGTCTACCTGCACGCTGCCTGGCTATGCCAGCATGGCAGACAGGTGCGTAGGCAGGTCTGAAAGGTAAAAAATTTATGAGGAGGCAGTGTAAAATGCTCATATCGCGGCGGGATTTTCTGAAAGGATTGGGCGTAGGCGTCCTTGCCGCAACAACTGCGCCGACGTTCTTAAGCTGTAGTGGTAAAGCACCTTCCTTTTACAGGTTCACAGACAACATTAAAAGCGCAAAAATTTATAGCCCTCTTGTATCCATCACTAAATCGATCGGAAAGAATGAAATAGACCTGTCTGCGGTAGGCGCACAGGCAGGAAAGCTAAGACAGGTAGCAGAGAAATACTCCAATAGGGACTTTGATTTTGGTGATAAAACCTTCCCTTTTATATCGAAGGTTAAGATCAATGGTGAGCTTAGGAGTTCGTTATTTGCCCCTGCGCCAAGCAGGTTTACCTTCTCTGTGAGTCTACCACAGAAACCGTTCCTTTCTTTCAGTTACGCCACCCTCCCCGATGCATGGGAGTTAGAAAACAGCGCAACAGTTTTTAAGATCTGGCTTGTGAAAGATAAAAAGAAACGGCTCTTGTTTTCTTCTTCCATTGACCCCAGAAACGATGAAACGGAAAGAAGATGGCTCGACGGGAGACTGGATTTATCCTCCTATGAAGGAGAACGTGTAGAAATCGTTTTTGAAACCGCGAAGAGCGTAGAGGAAGCTAGTGCGTACACCTACGGTTTGTCGGTGTGGGGCAATCCGATCTTGTATAGCGTCGATCAGAAAACTGAGAAACCGAACGTATTGTTGATCTCGATAGATACTCTTCGAGCAGACCATTTGGGATGTTACGGGTATCATAGAAAGAGTTCTCCAAACATTGACAAGCTTGCTAAAGAAGGCATTTTATTTTCTAATACTTTCAGTCAGTGTTCATGGACAATCCCCTCGCATGGTTCAATCTTCACCTCTAAACTCCCACACAGGCATGGATGCACAATAGATACAACTCCTGGTGGTAAGTGGCATCCACTTCCTTTCTCCAATCTAACTCTGGCGGAGGTTCTCAGGAAGAACGGATATATCACAGCAGCTTTTACAAGCGGTGGGTATATGGTAACCCAAAATGGTCTTCATCAAGGGTTTGATCTTTATTACAACAACAGTGGGCCTGGCTGGGATCCTTTTTTTAACATAGAGAGGATTGTTGCGAAGACATCAAACTGGCTGGAAAAAAAACACCACAGTCCTTTCTTCCTGTTCTTTCACACCTTTGAGGTACACACCCCTTATGTCCGTCACTACTTCACAGAAGGTCTGGAGAGAGGTCGGCTTTCAGACACCATAAAACATCCCGCAGATTTAACTCATCGAGAGTTAAAATACCTTAAAGAGGCAACCGATGCTGAGAAGGAATACACGGTTGCCCTTTATGACGGAGGCATCTACCATACAGACCGCTACATAGGTATGTTATGGGAAACTTTGTCCAAATTAGGATTTAAGCATAATACCATCATCGTCCTCACAAGCGACCATGGCGAGGAGTTCTGGGAACATTATCCTCAAAGAGCAGCTAACCATGGACATTCAGCTTATGATGAATTATTACACGTCCCTTTGATATTTGCTTTTCCGTGGATGGGAGACAGAGGAAAGACCATTTTTTACCAGGTTCGTTCCATTGACATCTTCCCCACAATCCTTTCTGCTTTAGACATCAAGTATGATAAGAAAGGAATTGATGGGAAAAACCTCTTGCCAATGATTCAGGGTGAATCAAAAAAAGAACTTGTAGTATACAGCGAAGACCTCCACTGCGGACCTGAAAGGAAGGCTATTCGGACAAAGCGGTATAAGTATATTTATACTCCTTTACTGACGCAAGTAAAGGAAAAACACACAGGAGTAGATTTTTACAAAAAGGATATATCGCTTCTCACACCGATATGTCAGGAAGAGTTATATGATCTGGAGAATGACCCAAATGAAACAACGAACATCGCTTCTTTCCAACCAGAGCTTGCCGAAAAATTCAGAAAAGAAGTGAGAGACGTCTTTTCAATTACCACTGCACAATTATTTTTTTGATGATGACCGCGAAAAGATCAGGCTTTCTGGAGTGAAAAAGCCAATAGATTACCTAACAGTAAGTGCAAGCCCAAAAAAGTCCTGGACACGCTTTCTTCTAACATCAAGATTAAAGAGAAAGGCAAAGGAGAGATAATAATCACTGATTTTTCTCCTCCACTTTCTTCGGAGACAAAGATCTATCTTATCTTCATTTCTTACTCTGATAAAACAACTGCCAAGATGACTGTTGAGCGGGAAAGTGTGCGAAATACTGACTTAGACGCTATCATCATAAAACAGCTAAAGAGCTTAGGTTACATGGAGTAGAAAGAAAAGAATAATTGGACTACAGGCAAGACAGGAAAAGAGGGAGAGTTACAATGGTAAGATATTTTTTATTTTTATTTCTAATATTTTCCTTGCTATCCAAACAGGCTTTCGCTTACATCGACCCAGGTACAACAACTATTATATTTTCTTCCCTCGCTTATTTGTTAATGATACTAAGCGTTGTTCTGGGAGTTCTCATTTGGCCTTTTCGCCGATTTTATAAGTGGCTTTCGCTCCGATGGAACGAAGGAAGAAAATGGTTGGCGTTTTTATTATCGACGGTGATAATATTAGCCATACTGGGCATTGTTGCTGTTGTATCTGTTTTTATCTTATTCAGCTAGTTTCAGCAGGTAGGTGAACGATTGTGACCAGATACACCAGAAGGGAGTTTGTCAAAGTGATTACGGCTTCAAGCATTTTATCAGCATCTATGCTCGCGGGTCTTACAGGATGTTCTTCTAATTCGTCCAAATCTACGAGTTCTAAGAAAGTCATTGTACTCGGAATCGATGGATTAGACCCTTCTATAATGGAAAGAATGATGGATAGCGGACAGTTGCCAAATTTCTCTAAGCTAAGTGTTATAGGAAGCTACAGCCGACTTATGACCGTAAATCCTCCCCAGAGTCCAGTAGTTTGGTCTTCGATTGCCACAGGAAATAATCCTGGCTATCATGGGGTTTTTGACTTTATAATCAGAAAGAAAGAAAACTATCTCCCAGAGTTGTCAATGATAAAGATAAATCCGAGAAACATAACAGGCTCAAAAGATTCGATGTTTCTTCATGCACGAAAAGGCAATGCGTTTTGGCAAATTGCATCCTCCTACGGAGTGCCTTCTACTGTGATACGGTGGCCTGTTACTTTTCCCGCAGAGGAGGTTTCAGGCAATATGTTAGCCGGTTATGGAGCGCCTGACATCAAGGGTAATCTCGGACTATACACTCTTTATACAACCAGAACCTTCGCAAGCAGGAAAAAAGGAGATATTATTCAGGTCTATCCCAATAACGGTGTGGTCGAAACAAAAGTGTCGGGACCCGCTGTGGCTAAGCTCAGAAAGCGGAAAGATTCGGAAATTCCGATGGAGATGCAGATTGATAAGCAAAAGAAAAAGATCAGGTTGAATGTAAGTGATAAAGATTATGAAGTTAAAGTCGGTGATTGGAGCGATTGGATTAGATTGAAATTCAGTTTGGGATTCAGAAAGAATGCGTATGGAATCGTCCGTTTCTACCTAAAAAAGCTTGAGCCTGATTTCGAGCTCTACATGACACCAATCCAGATCGATCCAAAAGAACCTGTTTTTCCGCTTTCCTATCCTGACGAATATGCTGGAAAATTGGCAGACGAGATCGGCTATTACCATACTCTGGGAATGCCAGAAGACACCAACGCTTTCGGAGATGATATTCTAAGCGCTGATGCTTTTCTTTCTAGTTGCGATACAATCATGAAAGAAAGAGAGAAGATCTTCTTCAATGAAATAAACCGATTCAAAGACGGAGTACTCGCTTTTGTCTTTGACACAACTGATAGGATACAACACATGTTCTGGAGCACGCAAGACCCAGGACATCCGATCCACAATGAAGATTTTGCGAGTAAATACGACAGCGTCATTCCAGATTATTATCTACGCATGGATAGAATTTTAGGAGAACTTCTAAAATCGCTCGATGAAAAAACCGTTTTGATAATAGTATCAGACCACGGATTTACTACTTTCAGAAGAGCTGTGCATATCAATTCGTGGCTGGCGGCCACTGGCTTCATGACTTTGAAACAGCCTCCGATCGATTCCGAAGGCGACCCGTTGTTTAAGAATGTTGATTGGGAAAAGACCAAAGCGTATTCTGTAGGATTTAACAGCGTCTATCTAAATCTCAAAGGTAGAGAATCCAAAGGAATAGTCGAGCCCGGTGACGCAGAAAAAAAGGTGAAAGAGGAAATCATAGAAGGATTGGCGAAATTGAAAGACCCAAAGAACGGTCAATCTCCTATAAGGAAGGTTTACGACGGAAAAACTCTTTACAGGGGTCCACAAGAGAGTTCCGCTCCAGATTTAGTTTTAGGTTTCAATCACGAATATCGAGCGTCATGGCAGACTGCAATTGGTGGCGCTCCTGCATCTATAATTGACGACAACACAAAAAGATGGAGCGGAGACCATCTAATGGATGCCAGCGCTGTGCCGGGCATCTTTTTCATGAATCAAAAGAGATCAAGAAAAGATCCTACTGTATTGGATATAGCGCCAACCGTGCTTAAATGCTTAGACATTCCATCTGAAAAAGTTATGCAAGGAGTGTCATTGCTGGTTTAGGAGAAATTTCATTTGATCGAAACAGTTCATCAAAGGGGAGGGCCGAGTTTCCGAACTTCAAAAATCTGAAACGGCTTGCGTATCTATTGATGAAACTGGATAGCGATTACAAACACGACACGAATATAGTTGGTAACAAGTTCGTTACCAACTATAATGAACAAAAAAGGGGAGGGCCGAGTTTCCGAACTTCACAAAAGTGGTAGAAAAAGTAGCAAAAAGACTTACCTGGTGGGACTGAAGACGCTGTGGAGTGCTGAACCTCTCTCTTTGTTGCGGCATTCTATTGACCGCGTCAGCGAGACGACTCTGTAGAGCGGTGAACTGTTGTATTTGTAGCGGGTCGTCAACAGACGACAGGGGCAGACTTTGTGGAACGGCGAATTGTTGTATTTGTAGGATTGCGTGGTAGGAAGGATCTAATAGATGAGTGATTGCTTCGCCTGCCTGTGCTGAAGGCAGACAGGCTCAATTGCGCGATGGCGCTTGAATAACAAGGGCTTTTCGATTACGAAGTAGACGTTGTTAATCGAGGAAGCGATCACACCTTTATGATTGTATCAGCACGCGGTCTATCCTCTTGTGCCTGATTAACTTTTTCGCGTAGATACTCAATATTGTCCATAACTTTTTCAATAAGTCGGACATTTTGTCCATGGTCAGTGCCAAAATTGTCAAGTGTTAAGCTTAAGTCATCCTTGTGGAGGATGCTTACCCAAATCCCAAAGCGAACTTAAACCGCCTCCAAACTGATCGATCTCTCATCTCTTCTATTTGTTTTTGCGAGAATTCCAACTGACGAGTTAGATGTAAAATTATTGTGCCTGCCTGTGCGTAAAGAATGCACGCAGACAGGTCCGATCTTTCCTGCATCTTGTCAATTGTTTCTCTGGCCTGTTTAAGTCTACCTTGCAGGAAGGAGATCTCCTCTTTTAAGTGACTATTCGCTGACAGAAGATGTCAAAATCAGATCGTCCCCCCTTTCGCTTTCAGAACCTACCTTAACATGCAATATTCCTTTTATCTTTTTGACTAAAATGTCCCCCGTTGTCAACCAGCGATAAACTGTTCTTTCTGTTACACCTTTTTGTTTTGCGTATTCTCTTACTGTGATATAATTTGACATAGTGTGAAATTATACGTCACAGCAGTCCGAAAGTTTCATCAAGTGCTTGATCAAGTAGTCTTTCCTTTCCGCTTCATTCCAACCCCGCCTGCCTGTGCGTGCCGCATCTGCCTGTGCGAAGGAACGCACGCAGACAGGCAAAGATCATTCTCTCAAAGGCGATCTTTTACTTCCAGTTTTGTCAAAAGTTACGGCAATCTTTGTACAATAAACTCACTGCGGGACGTTTTTGTGGATCGGGACATTCCGGCCAGCCAAAGGCCAGCTAAAGGCCAGCTTGGTTTTAGGCAATGCGATCGGTGCCCGTCGTAAACTTCGGTGAAAAGAGAAGGCAACCTGTTACGAGCCGGATCTTCTGCATTCGAAGTGAAAGCATGATTTCCAGACTGGAAGTCTGTCTCCGACATTTAGAAATCAATGAAATTTTATCATACTTTCTAACGATGAGATAACGAATAATCAGAAGGCTGAAAAACTTGATCAGTTAAATGATTTATTCAACAACAAGATTGACAATACCGTCAAGTATATCAGAAACCTCAAAGCACGTGAACGAGCTATACAATTTGAAATCTCAAATTTGCGTAAGAAAAAAGAGACCACAGCAGGTCAAATAAACTGGCTTCTAGACTACATCATGAACGCACTAAAAGCAGTAGGCAAACGCAGATACGATGCCGATCTGTTCAGTGTATCCATCTGTCGTAACCAGCCTAAAGTTATCATCATCGACTCTGACGCCATCCCTGACGAATTCGTCAGATTGCTGAGGCAAGTTGAAAAATCCAAGATACAACGGCACCTGAAGGAAACTGGCGAGATCATCGAAGGCATCGAGATCGTCAACGGTGAACATCTCCGCATCAGTTAAAACAAACGGCAGGCTTCCAGTCTGTCGGAGACAGGCGAGAGCTTGCCATTTTTTTTTGCCGCATTTCGGGAAAAAAAATAACACCACTTTCGATCGCTAGAAAAGTCCCAATCCCCGACCAACCACCCCTCCTATTCGGTGTCTAACGACTCATCTTTGGAAATCGCTGATCGGACGTTTCTTTCGTAAAACTATTTCCGATCTCTGCAATTTGATAGACAAAGATTAAAAAAATGTTGACAGTCTCTGATCTTTAATGTTATCATTTAACATAATCTACAAAGGAAGGAGTAAGCAATGAAACAACA
>JABUBK010000269.1_pt1 | contig 11989 bp, 5 predicted proteins | sample 7332671 | NCBI WGS metagenome assembly JABUBK01 (sample SAMN07256342, study PRJNA390944) | subsurface metagenome | isolation source: Methane hydrate marine sediment | place: Pacific Ocean: Eastern North Pacific, ODP site 1244 | collected 2002
GCCTTATTGTCTTGCCAGCAAGGCGTTGTCTTGCCCTTTAGTTTGTCTTGCCTACTTAGATATACTGTCATACTGTGAATGGTAAATGGTTTTTCAGCTTACGGCTTACGTCAACGGTGAATGGTGAATGAAAAATTCATTTTCTTGGATTAAATCCAATTTTTTGGATAATAATGAATTTTTCGTTTTCGTAAGTTCTCGTTATCGTCACGGTTGGTATAGCAGTTCCCTATTCCCATCAGGGCACCATGATTCTCAGGTTCTTCTTCTATAACCATCAAATAGAATTTTTCAGCCTCGTCATAATTTTCCATCTGAAAATAGCAATTGCCGATATTTAAATTGACGATATAAGCATTGGGAAATTCCTCTATTATTGTGGTGAAAATTTCAATAGCTTCCTCGTATTTTCCTTCCTCATAAAGCATGCCCCCTTTTTTGAAATCTTCTTTCAGCTTGTCAGTGACAACGAATCCCTCCACTTTTTTCAACTTCACTTTAACAGGAGGATTTACCTGCCGGAAGTCTAAAATATTCCAGGTGATTTTTTTTGTCATATAACCTTGTTTTTCAAAGTCGATGTGCCATGTACCTCCCTTTACTCCAATGGCTACCCACTTCCCCTTAGCATCTGTTGTTAACTCAAAGCCCGATTGCCTCTTTACGAAAAAGAGCTTAACCTTGACTCCCTCAAGAGGATTGTCTTCTTCATCATAGACAAAGCCTATTTGTCTTCCTTGTCCGGTCCAGACTTGAGAGAAAACAAGGGCACATGCAAATAAGACCATAAGAATCAATATTCCTGCTTTTTTCATCCACAACCTCCACAATCATTCTAACATTTTAAAGTAGAAAAAAAAAGCCCCGCTCTTTCTGAAAAAGAGCGGGGCTCTGTACTCGTACGCAGTCCGTTTATCCGCTTAGAACTGGAACCTGACTCCTAATCTAAAGACTCTGGGATTAAGAACCTCATTGGGCTCTCCTGAACGGGAATAGGCTGAATGCTCCTGATCTGCGACATAATAAGTTCCGTAGTCATAATCGCGCCTTCTGTTCATTACGTTGTTGTTAAAGAAATTGAACACGTCTATCATCACGTAGATTCTTCCGATATCTCCTACTCTCAGCACTTTTTCCAGTCTCATGTTCAGATTATAGAATGTCGGTAACCTCGTGGTGCCAAACTCTTCCAATCTCACTTCGGTAGTTTGATTGTAGGGATTGACCCAATTTTCATCATTCATATCGATGTAATAATCAATGAGATGGCCTTCACGAGCGTTGAAGGAAAAGGAGATGTTAATATCAAAAGGAAGCTGATAGAGTCCCTGGGCTTTAAGCAGCCAGCGTGAAAACACGGGCTGACTCAGTTTTCCACTTGCCCCGCCTATGTTGTAGGCATACACTGTACCACTAAGAGCCCAAAGGTTTGTGGGGTTTGAAATGCCAACATCATAGTAAGTTTTCTGATCCTGCAATGTGAAAGAACCTTGGAACATCCACTTGTTGGATAATCTCTTGTTGACTACAAAATCGACTCCGAAATACTGGTCATATGCATCTTTTGGCCAGGTTGTTACATAGCGATCGTAGATGTTTTTTACGCCTTCTGCCCAGGCATACCAGGGTTTTCCTCCTGCATCCCTCATGTCGATTGTAGCTGGAGTTCCGTCTGGGAGTTCGCCTTCAAATGTCTGTGGCACGGTTCCAACTTGTGCATAATGTTCCTCATCAAGGAGTACTCCTCCTGATTCATAAGCATATCGTGCTGTCCTCCACCAATTATTGTATCTCCTCCATGTAAAGTAAGCTGAAACTGAAAAATCAGGCATAAGCTCTCTTTCCAAGGAGATAAGTGCTTCATAGGTTAAATCAGTGTTCCAATCGGGGTCAAACTGGTATCGGGAATCCAGTAAATTGCTGGGATTCTCAAAATCATATCCCCACCACATGAGATTTTCCTCGCGTGCCACATTTCCTTGGAAATTTCCGGCATCATCAAAAGCACGATAGGCAGTCCTGGCTGAAGTATATGCTGACCAATAGAGTTCATTCAGGGATACTGTCCCATTGCCATTTACATCATGCCAATAAAATCTTATACCTTGACCGCCTGCTTGCTTTCTCCAGTAGCCGCCCCAGGTTCCCATGTAGGAGCCATAGACTGCACCAGAGGCTTTCGCAATGGTTTTACCATCGCCTGTGACATCCCAGGTTATTCCAACTCTTGGTGAGAACATGGTCCAGGATTGGGTATCATGCGCTGGGGGTGCCTCTATGCGAGGAAAGATTCCAGCAAGCGTTTGAGCTACGCCGGACTCTAAGTATTTCGCTTGAGCATCCATAACTCTAGAAGCACTGGCCTCATTATACCAATTAATGGTTTCTGACGCATCCTCACTTAAATAGATACTTTCAGCGACCTGGCCTTCAGACCAAGGAGTCTGGATATCATACCTTATTCCGAGCTTCAGATTTAATCTTCCAAAAGATATGGTATCACTGGCATAGACACTAAAAGCCCTGGTTGTATTCCCGCCATCCCATGTAGGATAAAACTGTATTCGCATGAGATCGATACCGAACTCGTCTTTTACAATATCCCTGTCTCCGTCACCATCCCAATCTACCGTCTTCGAGTTATAGTTGTAATTGATCCTCATATTTCCGCCGGAGCTTTGGGATACCCATTCGTTTCCTCTATCTACATACTCGGCTCCAATTTTGAACTCGTGTGAAGCACCGAGGAGGTCATCATTAAAATAGTTCGCATTAATTTTGTACACTTTGTGGGGTCGGCCGGAGAAAAACCACCATGACGATTCATAACTCCGCGCCCCTTGTATATCGTACCAGCGTACTCCCTCACCTTTCAGGTCAGAGGCCGGCCACATGCCGAATCCGGAGTTCGTGTATCCATATTGTGCGGAAACAAAGAGATCGTCTCCAAACATATGCTCATCCTGGAACTTGATGATAGGGCTTCCAAAATGAAATTTGCCTCTCTGATTCCAACCAAGAGGATCCGCACTGCTTGAACTTCTTCCGAATTTTTCCTTTTTTCCTGAATGGATGAAAAACTCGAACCTGTTTTCAGGAATGATCTGTAGATTGATTTTTCCGGCGTAGTTTGTCAGGAATGTCTCATCTTTTGACCCGGTGATGATTGTGGTTTTTATTTCCTGCACACCATAGGAACCCCACCACCAGGCCTTGTCCTTCCACAGAGGTCCTCCCATATTGAACCCGAAATCCTTGATGTCTTTTATCTGGTTGACTCCTGCCTCTGGGGGATATCCATTCGCTTCACTAAAAACCTCTTTTACTAAATCATAATCTGCTCCGGAAGGCTGTGCCTGGAACTTGTTATCCGTGTAGTAAAATCTTCCGCCCAGGCTTACTCTGTTTCCACCTCTTCTTGAAACAAAGTTCAAGCCAACTCCGCCTGTCTGAGTCTCTACATCCGCACCGCCAGTGGTGACCTGCATCTCTTCAAACATGTCAAAGTCAAAGTATGTGGGAGAAGCTCCGATTGCAGCAGGGTCAGTGATAACAACACCATCCATGGTCCAAACGTCATTAGACCCACCACCGCCTTTCATAACAAAGGAAGCCTGTTGGCCTGATTCGTTTCCTCCGATGTTCTCTCTGTCCACCTGAATGGATGGCACCATCTGCAGAACAACCCATGGGTCTCTTGCTGAAGGCAAAGACTGCAGCATCTCGTAGTTGACTGATGTAGTGACCGCGGTTTTCTTTATTTCGACAATAGGTGATACTGCTGTAACAGTTATCTCTTCCTCGAGAACTCCCATATCCATAACCACTTCCAGCTCTGTAATCCCACCAACTGTAACTATGATCCCTGTCTCTATTTTTGTTTTAAAACCTTGAAGCTCTGCTTTAACTGAATAGTCCTTTGCAGGATGTAGGGAGAGAAACCTGAATGATCCGTCAGCAGAACTTGTTGAGATCATAGGAGCAATAGTGAAACCCGTTAAGGTTACAGTCACACCGGGAAGAGGATTCCCTTCTGTGTCGAGAACCGTGCCGTAGATGTTTCCTGTTCTCACTCCAGCTCTTTGAGCAACTAATGGAACAGTGAGCAAAAGCACACAAATAATAATTAAAACTTTGCGCATAAAAATTCCTCCTTTTAATCCCCTGATTTTCAGGGATTAAAGAATATCCAAATCCCCGGAGTGGAAAATTCCACTCCCCTTTTTCCCTTATTTTTTATCTATTCCTATACACACCTCCTTATAGATAGAGTAATTTTCATTATAACAGTGCAATATTTATGCCAATTTTCACTTTTCTTATCTGTAACGATATCAAGAACTTACGAAAACGAAAAATTCATTATTATCCAAAAAATTGGATTTAATCCAAGAAAATGAATTTTTCATTCACCATTCACAGTATGACAGTATATCTAAGTAGGCAAGACAAACTAAAGGGCAAGACAACGCCTTGCTGGCAAGACAATAAGGCAAGACATTAAAATAAGTTTAGTCCGTTAGGTCTGTTTAGACCGTTTTTTCCATATAATCTATTTTAATAATTATTCTTGCTCCTTACTCTTCACTCCTTACTCCTAACTTGATATCCAGTTTTGAGATTTGAGTTTTAAGTTTATTTCACCCTGTCTCCCTCTCTCCCCATCCCCTTGTCCCCATTTTCTTCTTTGGCAGTATAACAGTTAACTCTTGTTTATCTTATCCTACATTCCTGAATAAGGGCTTCTATTTCGCTCTGCTCTTCCGGAGAAATTGTATTCTTTTTTATTAAAAGGTATTTCTCGAAATACTTGAGCGCTTGAGACTTGCTGCCTGTCTCTAAATAAGCCTTTCCCAGATTGTATACAAGAAAATCATCATTGGGACTCAACTCCAATGCTTTCTCCCAAATTTTTATGGCTTCTCTTGCTTTTCCTGCGACTCTATAGCCCACACCCAACCCCCTATAAGCTAAAGCCAAATCCGGATCGAGCTCGATTGCTTTCTTAAAATATTCCATGGATCGGAAATGAGTCTCTCCTTCTTTGGTCCGCATAAAAATCGAGAGATAAAGCGCGCCTAAATTGGAATAGACCATCGCATTGGTATCATCCAGGGAAAGTGCTTTCCTGTAATGTTCAAGAGCTTTCTGATCTTCTCCTTTTCTCCAATAAGCAACCCCCAAATAATTCCAAGCTTCAGGATCAAAGTTTATTAATGCCAGTCCTTTTTGTAGAACTTCAATCCCCTTATCCCACTTTCTTTCCTTAACCAAAAGAATGCCATAGGCTGAAATGATAGCATAGTTTTCAGGATTGTGATTATATCCCTCCTCCATGATCTCCATAGCCTTCTCTATCTGTCCTTGAGCTCTGTAGATGGAATATAGGTACAGATAAGCTGGAGCAAAATCTTTCCGTTTCTGGATGATTTCATTTAGTAATTTGGTGCTTTCCTCCTTTTCACCATCATCATACAAGATAATCGCCTGGTCTAGTTTTTGTTGGAAAGGGAGAAGGGTTTTCAAATCATCTTCAGGTCCGTAGGTCCTTTTCGTCTGAGGCACCGGAGAAACAATGTATCCCAAACTTCTAAGCTTCTCCTGGGCCTCCCGGTCCATCCTTCTTTGGCGGCTCTTCACTCCCTGAGGAGAAGATAATTCTTTTTCCAAATCTTTCAGCTCTTTCCGATATTTATCCAAATTGATTTCCTGGACAAGATTTTTCTCCTCATCAAAATCATTCTCCAGATTGTAAAATTCAGGCAAAGGAGAGTCTATGAATTTCTTTCTCTCTTGCACGAATCCTCGAAGAGGAGCACAGCCTCTGTTGTAAAAAGGATTCAATGATTCAAAATAGATGGCTCTTTTCTTTATTTTCTTCCCCTTCATTAAAGGAACGAGGGAAATTCCCTGGAGAAAAGAGGGCTCTTCTATCCCCCCCAGAATATCACAGACAGTTGGAAAGATATCGATATGTGCGACATATTCATCGATTCGGCTGGCTTCTACTCCCGGGCCCGTAATTATCAAAAGAACCCAGAGAGTGCTGTTATAAGCAAAATAGCCGTGAGTCAATTCTCCATGTTCTCCAAGAGATTCCCCATGGTCTCCGGTGAGGATGATGCAAGTATTTTCCATCAGATGATTCTCTTTCATGTAATCAAACAATTTCCCTAATTCAGAATCGACATAGGCGACTTCTCCTGAATAAGGGTCATCTTTAAATTGGCTTTGGAAAGGCTCGGGCGGTAAGTAAAGCGTATGAGGATCCCAGATATGAACCCAGGCAAACCACTTGGAGCTTTGTTTCTCGAGCCAGCCGAGAGCTGCCTCCACAACCTTCTCGGCTTTTCTTTCCGCAAGGGAAAATGTAAAGGAAGATTTTGAAGGATAAGAATCATCATAAACATCAAATCCCTGTGAAAGGCCAAAGCGAGAATCAAGAGGAAAGGCTCCTATAAAGGCTGCGGTGGAATATCCTTTGCTCTTTAAGTACTCAGCCATGGTGAGGAAATCTTCAGATACCCTGAACTTCGAATTATCATGAATACCATGATAAAGAGGAGTGGTCCCCAGTAAGATATTTGCATGAGAAGGAAGAGTAGTTGGATTATGGGCAATAGCCCTGTCAAAGAGCGCACCTTTCGCAGCCAAGTCGTCTATACGAGGAGTCTTTAGATATTTTATGCTGTAGCAACTTAGCCTGTCCGGTCTGATCGTATCAATGGTTATAAGCAGCACATTTAAGTCCTCCGGCTTCGATGTCGAGCCAAGGAGTGAGTAATTAGAAAAAATTATTCCCACCAGTATAAAAATTAAGAATGAAATATTTTTCTTCATTTTATTTGCATTCTTTGATGAAGTCTTCAATCTTTTGGCGGTCTTCAGGAGAAATTTTATTCCCTTTCAATACAAGGTATCTCTGGAAATACTTGATGGCTTGAGCCTTATTTCCCTTTTCTAAATACGCCACTCCTAGATTGTAAATGGGAAAGTCAAAATCCGGGTTCAATTCTAATGACTTCTCCCAGGCGGCTATGGCTTCATCATTTTGCCCCATAATTTTGTATGCTCCACCCAAACCATTATAAGATGAAGCCAAAGCAGGATCGAGCTCAACAGCCTTTTTAAAACTCTCGATTGATCGATAATGATCCTCTCTCTTTTTAGTCTGCCTAAAAATCGAAAGATAAAGCGTACCTAAATTACTAAAAATCACTGCATCATTATTATCCAGAGAAAGGGCTTTCTCGTAATGTTCAAGAGCCTTTTGATACTCTCCCTTTCTCCAATAAGCAATCCCTAAATTAATCCACACTTCAGGGTCAAAGTCTATCAGCGCAAGTCCTCTTTGAAGAAGTTCAATTCCCCTATCCAGCTTCCCTTCTTTAACCAAAAAAATGCCATAGCCGGAAATAATTGAGTAGTTTCCCGGATTATTCTTCAACCCCTCCTCCATGACTGTCATAGCATCTTCTATCAGCCCTTGAGCTCTATAGATGCGGGAAAGGTCAAAATAAGCTCTACTGAAGTCTTTTCTTTCCTTAATAATTTCGCTTAATAATTTTACGCCTTCTGCAACCTTGCCTTCATTATATAAGCTCATTGCGTTGATATGTTTTTGATGGAAAGGGAGAAGGGTTTTTAAATCATCTTCCGGCCCGTAAGACTTTTTCAACTGAGACACCGGAGAAACAATATACCCTAAACTTCTTAGTTTCTCCTGGGCTTCCCGATCAATCTTTTGACGGACCTGTGCTCTCTGAGTAGAAGAAAATTCCTCTTCTATCTTTCTCAGTTTCTTTCGATATTCATCTAAATTGATCTTCTGGACAAGATTCTTTTCTTCATCAAAATCATCTTCCAGATCATAAAATTCAGGCATGGGAGAATCTATGAATTTCTTCCGCTCTTCTACAAACCCTCGAAGAGGAGCCCAGCCTCTGTTGTAGTATGCGTCCAAAGATTCAAAATAAATGGCTCTTTTCTTTATTTTCTTTCCTTTCATTAAAGGCATGAGTGAAATTCCCTGGAGAAAAGAGGGCACCTTTATCCCCAGAATATCACAGACAGTAGGAAATATATCGACATGGCTTACATATTCATCGATTCTGATGGCGCCTACTCCCGGGCCTGCAATGATCAAAGGAACCCAGAGCGTGCTGTTATAAGCAAAATAGCCGTGAGTCAGTTCTCCATGCTCCCCAAGAGATTCTCCATGGTCCCCGGTGAGTATTATGCAAGTATTTTCCATCAGATTATTCTCTTCCAGGCGATCAAACATTTTCCCTAATTCAGAATCTACATAGGCAACTTCCCCTGAATAAGGGTCATCTTTAAACTGGCTTTTGAAAGGCTCAGGCGGTATGTAAGGGATATGAGGATCCCAGATATGAATCCAGGCAAACCACTTGGAGTCTTGTTTTTCGATCCAGCCAAGAGCCGCCTTGATAACCTTCTCGGCTTTTTTCTCTGGATAGGCAAATTCAATAGAAGCTTTAGAAGGTAAAGAATCATCATAAACGTCAAATCCCTGAGGCAAGCCAAACCGGGAATCAAGTGGAAAAGCACCGATAAAAGCTGCTGTTGAATATGCTTTGCTCTTTAAGTATTCTGCCATCGTGAGAAAATCTTCGGTTACAATGGATTTTGAGTTTTGGTGTACACCGTGATAAAGAGGAGTGGTTCCAAGTAATATATTAGCATGAGAAGGAAGAGTCAATGGATTGTGTGCAATAGCTCTGTCAAAGAGTGCGCCTTTTGCAGCCAAGGCGTCTATATGAGGAGTTTTTAGATACTTTGTGCTGTAGCAGCTGAACCTGTCCGACCTGATCGTATCAATAGTGATAAGCAGCACATTTGAGTTTTCCTGCTTCTTATTTGAGGCCAAAAGCGAATCATCCGTAAAAATTATTCCGATCAGTATAAGAAATAAGAAAACAATTCTTTTTTGCATTTTAGAATTCATTCAGTTCTCCGCCATCTGTATTTTACCATTTAGAATTATGGGGACACAATACTTAATTCTAAATGCAAACGAGAATTTTCCTTGTAATATCAAAGTATATTTCTTAAACTTTATTCTACCTTCAATGAAATACGTAGCTGACCTTCACATCCATTCCAAGTTTTCCCGCGCAACTGCCAGGGATATGACTCTCGATACTCTTGCTTATTGGGCCAAAATCAAAGGAATATCGCTCCTTGCTACTGGAGATTTCACTCATCCTGAATGGCTCTTTCTGGCAAAGGAAAAATTGGAGCCAACAGGAAACGGTTTCTTCCGCCTGAAAAACATCCTCTTACCGGAAAAGGAACATCTGAAATCCTTCCAGGTATCTCCTGATGACGTTTCTTTCATCCTTTCTGCTGAGATCAGCTTTATCTATTCCAAAAAAGGAAAGGTTCGTAAAATTCACATCCTTATCCTCGCCCCAGATTTTGAATCCGTGGATAAAATAAACAGCAAGCTTTCCGGTATCGGAAACCTGCGCTCTGACGGCCGCCCTATCCTGGGCCTGGACGCAAAAGAGTTTGTGAAAATTGTAGCCAATAACTGCCCGCGCTGTGTGGTCATCCCTGCTCATATCTGGACTCCCTGGTTTTCCCTTTTCGGAGCTAACTCAGGGTTTGACTTCATCGAGGAATGCTTCGAGGAGATGACCCCTTTCATCTTTGCTTTAGAAACAGGCCTTTCCTCGGATCCCCCCATGAATTGGCGGCTCTCCAAACTCGATAAGTACACTCTTGTTTCAAACTCTGATGCTCATTCTCCTTTCAGAATTGGAAGGGAAGCCAATGTCTTCAATACAGATTTCAGTTATGACAGTTTGGTAGAAGCTATAAGAAGCAAAAACCCCGAAAAATTCCTTTACACGGTTGAATTTTTTCCAGAGGAAGGGAAATACCATTTCGATGGACACCGCAAATGCAATGTTATCTTCTCTCCTCAGGAGACCATCCAGCACAAGCACGTCTGTCCGCAGTGCGGAAGAAGACTCACAATAGGCGTGATGCACAGAGTCATGGAACTCGCTGATAGGGAAATAGGAAGCCTGCCTCCCTTAAAAATTCCTTATAAAAATCTCATTCCATTAAACGAAATTATCGCCCAAGCCACCGAAAAAACGGCTGAATGCAAGAGTGTGTGGGATCATTATTTCCACTTCATCCACGAATTCGGGAATGAACACAGCATTTTAACCGAAGTTCCCATACATGAATTGGGCAGATTAGCGCCCGAGAGGGCGAGTCTAGCTGTTGATAGGATGAGGAAAGGACAGGTCAATATTTTACCCGGGCATGACGGCACCTACGGAAAGATCAGTCTTTTCGATAACAATGCTATTGAGGAAGAAGCACAAGGCCAGCTTAAGCTATTTTAAATCAGAAGCCAGGATTCAGAAGGCAGAATTCTATATTTAAAAAAAATGAAACTGTTTTTCAGAGATAACGAATTCAACGAACACCTCCGTCTCATCCTCCTTGCCGTTTTAATCGGTTTTGTCGCAGGCCTTGCCTCTATTCTCTTTAAAATCATGATCCGTTTTTTTCAGAGTCAGTTCTGGAGAGCCTCGAGTATTATTTCTGCTGTTTCATCTCAACCATGGTATCTGACAATTCTTATCCCGGCACTGGGGGCACTGCTTATCAGTCCTCTAATATATTTCGGAGCAAGAGAAGCTAAAGGTCACGGCGTTCCTGAAATAATGGAAGCCCTTGTCTTCCGTGGAGGACGAATCCGGACAAAAGTGGCAGCCATAAAAGCTCTGGCATCATCTATCTGTATTAGCTCTGGAGGATCGGTTGGCCGAGAAGGCCCTATCGTTCAGATCAGCTCCACCATCGCATCCTCTATAGGCCAATTATTCCGTATCAAAGAAAGGGGAATGCGGACTCTTGTCGCTGCAGGAGCAGCAGCAGGGATAGGAGCGACCTTTAATGCTCCGATTGCAGGAGCTCTTTTTGCAGTAGAAATCCTTCTGGGCGAATTCGGCGTCTTCTCCTTCAGCCCGATCATTGTCTCCTCAGTAATAGCAACATTAACCTCAAGGTTTATTATGGGAGATTTTGCAGCTTTTACTGTCCCAAAATACACGCTCATCAGCGTCTGGGAGATCGGACCGTACGTGTTGCTTGGGATAGTAAGCGGGCTTGTCGCCATCCTCTTTGTCAAAAGCCTCTATTTTCTTGAAGACAAATTTGAAATCCTCCGCCTACACCCTTTAATAAAACCAATTCTCGGAGGCCTCTTGATTGGAGCCTTGGGTTTAGGATTGCCCCAGGTGTTCGGAGTTGGCTATGATTCAATCGATGCATGCCTTAAAAATCAGGTGGTTTTCTCGATCGCCTTAATTCTTGTGTTTGCAAAGATACTCAGCACTTCATTAACACTTGGCTCCGGCGGCTCTGGAGGAATATTTGCGCCTTCTCTTTTTCTCGGTGCCATGACAGGAAGTTTTATCGGATCTTTCTTTCATAATGCTTTCCCCTCCTCCATTTCTTCCCCAGGCGCCTTCTCTCTTGTCGGCATGGGAGCCGTGGTAGCCGCTGCAACTCATGCCCCCATAACAGCAATCATCATCATATTTGAATTAACCAATGACTATAAAATCATTCTCCCTCTCATGCTCTCCTGCATCATTGCTTCTTTCATGTCCGTTGGTATGCAAAAAGAGTCTGTTTACACCATGAAGCTGAAGCGAAGGGGAATCATCTTTGCAGAAGGAAGAGAAATGAACATCTTAAGGTCTCTCTCTGTGAAGGATTTCATCAGCCAAGACCATCAACTCTTTCGCAACACAGAGCGAGTCGGGAAAATCATCGATCAGGCCATTGGCAGCAAACATCACTCTTTTCAAATAGTGGATTCCGAAAACAATTATGTTGGCTGTTTTTCCCTCAACCAATTGAAAAATCTCATGCTCGAAAAAGAGCTCGCAGATTCTTTCGTCATCGCACAGGACCTGGCTGTTCCTGGAATCCAGCT
>JABUBK010000270.1_pt1 | contig 11989 bp, 10 predicted proteins | sample 7332671 | NCBI WGS metagenome assembly JABUBK01 (sample SAMN07256342, study PRJNA390944) | subsurface metagenome | isolation source: Methane hydrate marine sediment | place: Pacific Ocean: Eastern North Pacific, ODP site 1244 | collected 2002
TTGACCGAGATTCTTGAATGTTTTAGAGCTGTAACTGGCCGGGATTGGCCAATAAATAAGCTGATGGAGGTAGGAGAACGAGTCTATAATCTTCAAAGAATGATAAACATAAAAGATGCCAAGGGGAAAGAAGAAGACAAGTTACCGCCAAGGTTCTCTATCCCCGCTAAAACTGGATTTAGAAAAGGAATGGTCCCTCCTCTGGATAAGATGCTCAAGGAGTATTATATTAGACGAGGTTGGGATGAGGAAGGCAGGCCCACTCAAAAGACGTTAGAAAGACTGGGACTTCTTTATTAACTTATGTTAAAAATTACAAAAAATAAGGTGGTAGGAAAAGACAATGAACGCAGAAATGTTCGAGTTTGTAGCTCCTCGGTTAATTTTTGGGAATGGATGTATAAAAGAGGCAGGAGTGGTAGCGAAGGACCTTGAAACTACTAAAGTATTCATAGTTACTGACAAGGGCATTGTCAAAGCAGGATTGCTGGAGGAGTTAAAAAAATCGTTAGAGGATTCTGATTTAAATTATGAAATTTGGGATAAGGTCTCCTCTAATCCTAAGGATAATGAAACTGAGCAAATAGCAAAGGCTTATAAGGAAGCTGAGGCTAATTTGTTAATGGGAATAGGTGGTGGCAGTGCAATGGATGCAGCTAAGGCAGCGGGTATATTAGTTACTAATAAAGAACCTATTAACCAATACGAGGGGTGCAATAAATTTAAAAACCCTATTCCTGCACTAATTGCAATTCCCACCACTTCAGGCACAGGAAGTGAGGCTTCTATGTGGTGTGTAATCACTGATACCAGGAGAAATGCCAAAATGTCACTTGGAGGTCCTGGTATGTTACCTAAAGTAGCTTTGGTAGATCCAGCTCTTACTAAAGGCTTACCTCCCGATTTAACCGCAGGTACAGGGATGGATGCTCTATCTCATGCTGTGGAATCTTACCTTTCCACAGGATCTATTCCTCCTTCTGATGCATTAGCTCTGCATGCTATAAGATTAATAGCAGAAAATTTACCTCTTGCCGTAGCCAATGGAGAAAATATGGAGGCAAGGACTAACATGGCACTGGCAAGCTTTGAGGCAAACCTTGCAGCTAGCAATACCGGTTGCGGTGCTGTTCATTCTTTAGGTCATCAGCTAACCACTGATTTTGGTGTCCATCATGGGATCAGTATGGGAATAATGATGCCTTATGTGATGCAATTTAATATGATAGGCTGTATGGCTCGTATGAGAGATATTGCTGAGGCAATGGGGAAAGATACAAGCATGATGACCTATAGGGAGGCTGCCCTGCAAGCAACAGTTGCTATATATGCACTTCAGAAAGATATAGGACTTGCCACCAATTTAAAGCAAGTAGGGGCAAAGGAGGATGATATTCCCAAAATTTCAGAAAAAGCTTCCTTAGATGTGGATATGAGTACTAATCCCCGGAGAGCTACGGTAGAGGATATAAAAATGATCTATAAAATGGCTCTGGAAGAAAACATAGAGAAATAACAAATTCTCAAAGGAGGTAGTAAATGGTGGACCTAAAACAAATTGCTGAAAGTATAATTCGGGGAAAAGCACCTGAGGTGAAAGAACTTGTGCAAAAGGCAGTAGATGAAGGAGAAGATGTTCAAAAAATTTTAAACGAAGGCCTTTTGGCAGGAATGAGCGTTGTAGGGGATAGATTCAAAAAGAATGAGTTTTATGTGCCAGAAGTTTTAATTGCGGCAAGAGCTATGAAAGAGGGGATGCAGATTTTAAGACCTCTTCTTGCTGAAAAAAATATAAAAGGTGCGGGAACGGTTGTGCTTGGAACAGTGAGGGGAGACCTTCACGATATAGGAAAAAACCTTGTGGGAATGATGCTGGAAGGAGCTGGATTTGAAGTTGTGGATCTGGGTGTTGATGTTGCGCCTGGGAAGTTCGTCCAGGTAGCAGAAGATTATAGACTCGTTCTCCTACCTCCATCAGCTTATTTATTGGCCAATCCCGGCCAGTTACAGCTCTAAAACATTCAAGAATCTCGGTCAAACTCATCCCCCCTCCATCCACCATATAATTACATATCACCAAGGAATTAAAAAAGGCAGAAAGATTTTGTGATTTTATGCAGATATCTACTTTTCCAGAAGGATCAAAAAATTTTGGAGCTTCCTTGATACCTATTTCGGGGAAAAGTAGACCTAATTCAATACTTGGACACATCCCCCTTTCATGACAGGCCCCTATGGTGCCTGTTGCATAATTTATGGCTGTAGCAAAAAAAGAACGGGGATCCCAAGCTGGAATATCTAATCCCCTGACCTGGGCAACTATTTTTTCAGCTCCCTGGCCTATTTCTCTGGCAGCCCTGGTGGTACCTTCAGCTAAAAGATCACCTATATCCTCCCTTTTTCCTATCTTTTCCAGAAGCTGGATCAAATCATCTCCCTTCCCCCATCTAATGGATAAACCTCCTGTATCTTTCTTGGATATCCACCCCTTTTCAAAACATTCCATAGCAAATCCTGCACAAGCACCAGCAGATATTGTATCCATGCCCAGTCGGTTGCAAATATCATTTGCTTTGGCTATAGCTTTTACATCATCAATTAAACAGTTAGAACCTAAAAAAGAAAGACTCTCGTATTGAGGTCCTGCTCCTTTCAGAGCGTATTTTTTCGGATGATCAATCTCTATTTGCCGGTGGCAGGCTACCGGACAGTACAAACAGGCCCGAGGCTTAACTTTTAGAACTCGGGTGTAATTAGGTGCAGAGATTTTCTCTGCTTTATCCCAGCTATCTTCCCTCCAGTATTGGACCGGAAGATTAGCTGTCTGAGCTGCGGAAAGAACAGCAGCAGGAGTTCCATGTTCGGTGAATCCATTTTCACTGGCAAAATTTCTAATTTTTTTTCTTTGTTCCCTGGCCAGCTCCTCAACCTTGTCCGGGCTAGAAACCGATGGTCTTTTATTTCCATAAACAGCAATTGCTTTAATGTTCTTAGACCCCAGTACTGCTCCTATACCACAGCGACCGGCAAAGCTATGCTCGTCAATTACTATGCAAGCAAAACGAACTAATTTCTCTCCTGCAGGACCAATGGCAGCAATGCTAACCTTTGGATTGTTTAACCCCCTCTTTAATATCTGAAAGGTTTCTAAACTGTCTTTGTTTCGCAAAAACTGTGCTTCTTTAATTTCAACCTCATCATTATTAATATAGATATATGAAAGTTTTTCGGCCTTCCCCTGAATTACTAAAGCATCATAGCCGGCCCTTTTTAAGTTAATACCAAAACCTGCTGTTCCTGCTGACTCTCCATAGGTATTAGTTAAAGGGGATTTAGACATGGCGCTCCATTTAGCATCTCCAGGCAATTTTGTTCCCTGCCAGGGTCCGGTGGCCAGGATAACTTTATTTTCGGAACTGAAAGGGCTCAAGTTTTGATTTAGTTCCTCGTAGATAATTTTAGCACCAATCCCAGCCCCTCCTATGAATTTTTCATAAATCTTTTCCGAAACCTCCTCCTGAGTAATTTTCCCCTCAGACAAATCTATACGCAAAATTTTTCCCCACCACCCGTAACTCATTTTTCCAATTCCTTCTTACCAAGATCTCTTTCTTTTCCTTTCATCAACAATGTTTTAAGAATATCTTTTTCAGTGATAACACCTTTAAACTCTTTCTCCCTGGATACTACAACAAGCGGAAAATTACAGCAAACTTTAGCTTTCATAATATCCCGAAGAACAGTATTTTCGGAAACAAGAATAAGGCTGGTTTCTCCTTCTTGTATATCAGGATATGATTTTATGAGAAGAGGTTGATTTTCTATATAGGCTCTGATTGGATGATTATCCTCATCCAATTCTAAGGTTAAATTGGTCTTCCTGTCCAGAAGGTAATATTTAGGGGATACAAAAGTGGCTTTTGCAGCAGAGTTTATCATCTTCCCTGCTGTAAGAACTCCTGAAGGATCGGCATTTTTTACAAAATTGGCTACATATTCGGTACGAGGATCTATAATTATTTCCTCGGGGGTTCCCACTTGCACAATACCCCCCTCTTCCATAATAGCAATTCTATCTCCCAGTCTAAGAGCTTCATCCAAATCATGAGTAACAAAGAAAATTGTTCTTTTTAGCTTGTTTTGCACTTTTAAGAGCTCATCTTGCATTCTTAGCCTGATTAAAGGGTCAAGAGCACTAAAGGGCTCATCCATTAAAAGAATCGTGGCCTCTGTGGCTAAAGCCCTTGCCAGACCGACCCTTTGTTTCATACCTCCTGAAAGCTCGGAAGGGTGTGAATCACTCCATTCTTTTAACCCTACTAATTCTAACATTTCCAGGGCTTTCTTTCGCTGATATTCTTTAGGTTTTTTTTGAATCTCCAACCCAAAAGTTACGTTAGAAAGCACTGTTCTTCGAGGAAATAGAGCAAAATGCTGGAAGACCATGGTTATGTTATGAGTTCTTATCTCTCTTAGTTTTGTCTGGTTTAATGAACTAATTTGTAGCTCCTCCCCGTTCTTTTGAAAATAGATTTTACCTAAAGTAGGATCTACCAATCGATTTATACACCTCAGGAGAGTGGATTTTCCACTGCCCGACAGTCCCATTACCACAAAGATTTCTCCCGTAGAGATGTCTAAACTTACATCATTAACAGCTACTACCTGCCCAGTTTCCTCATAAATCTCAGATTTTGTCTTACCTTTTTTAAGTAGTTCCAGAACCTTTTGTGGTTCTTTACCAAATATCTTGTAAACAGATTCCAGTCTTATCTTCATTTACTCTGTCCTGACTAATCTATCCAAAATTATAGCCAAGATAACGACTCCCAGACCGGCCTCAAAGCCCTTTCCTATGTTAATGGTAGCCATAGCACGCATTACTTCCTTACCCAATCCACCAGCGCCAATCATGGCAGCGATAACTACCATAGATAAAGACATCATTATACATTGATTAACCCCCATCACAATGGAGGGAATAGCATTGGGAATTTCAACCTTATAGAGCATCTGCCACCTATTCGATCCAAAGGCCTTTCCCGCCTCAATTAGCTCTACAGGTACCTGTCTTATCCCAAGATAAGTGAGTCTTACCGGAGGAGGAAGAGCAAAAACTATAGTAGCTATAACTCCCGGGACTGTTCCCAATCCAAAAAACATTAAAGCTGGTATTAAATAAACAAAGATAGGAATAGTTTGCATAAAATCTAAAATTGGGCGGGTTATGGTATGAATAACTTTGCTGTGAGCCTTTAAGACTCCAATAGGTATTCCTATTAGGGTAGAGACTATAGTAGCCGTGAGTACTATAGCTAAGGTTCTTATTGTTAAGGACCACAATCCCAAATTTAGTATTAAAAGCAAACTTACAACAACAAAAAGAGCAACCTTCCAACCCCTCACGCGCCAAGCTAAGATCCCCAGAACAGCTATAAAGATAAGAGGTGGAATAACAGTAAGCAATCCTTCCAGGCTATCTATTAAACTATCAAGAAATAAGGAAAGAACTCTAAACTCTGCTCTTAAAGCTACCTCTAAAGCATCCACTCCTCTCTCCACTACCTCACCTAAAGGAATCTTGGCCCAGGATTCAACAGGCCACATTTTTTTCTCCTTATTTATCTAAGATATTTATGTGATCGCCAGGGAAGATAGTGCATCTTCCCTGGCGATAATTTGCCCTTACTTTATGGCTTCCCTTATAGCATCCCGAGCTCTTTTGCCATCTGCTGATTTAACTCCATAGACCCATAGATCCACTACTTTGAGGTTATTCTTTATCCACTCTTTTGCCACCTCATCCGGATCCCTCTTTTCTCTGCCATATCCGTATATCCATTCATTTTGCATCTCAGGGGTAACTTTTAACTGCTCCAAGAATTTATATATGTTGGGCATGTCTTCTTCAAGTTCAGCTCTGCTAAGTGTGTACACCACCTCAGCACCAGGGGGACCCCAGAGTTCCAAAGGATCCTCCAGGTATTTCATATCAAACTCCATATTCATCCAGTGGGGTGCCCAACCTAACCAGACAATCCAATCCTTGTTCTTGATGGCTCTCTCCACAGCCACCATCATGGCTACTGTGCTACCTTCCACCAGTTCCCATCCTGCGAGATTGTAGGTGTTGTTCTCAATGGCATCGATCATGATCTGATTTCCCTCATTTCCTGGTTCTATCCCTATGATCTCACGGCCAAATTTATCTGGATACTTGTGAAGATCCGCCTCAGAACGAACACCAGCTTCCCATACATAGGCAGGAACAGCTAAAGTATAAACTGTCTCATTTAAATTAACGGTTACTTTTTCAATAGTTCCTTCCTCAAAATAAGGGTCCAGGTACAGCTTCATTGTGGGTAGCCAGCCACCTAAGAAAATATCAAGGTCCTTAGTGGATAGTCCCTTATACAGTACAGCAACAAGGTACATCTCTGTTTCCACATCATACCCTAGATATTCCAAAATCTGTTTGGCAACGGCTGTTTTTACGGTAACTCCAGGCCAATCTACATAGCCAAATCTAACTTTGGTCCCCACCTCTTCCGGGAGTTTAGCCTGCAAAACTCCTGCAGTTCCTATTGAGAGCACCAGTAAAAAAAACCATTAAACCAGTTACCATCTTTCCTCTTCTCATTTTTTTTCCTCCCATAGTAATAGTTTTTTAATTCAGGATTTTTAAATCCACCACCTCCTTTCAGTTAAATGAAATTTTCCCTACAGACTATGGTAAAACCTGTCTAAAGTTGACTTGAGGTAGTTTAAGAACTCCTCTCCTCAAGCTATCAATATAAATGCATAGCGATTTTGTTTTTCATTCTTGTTCTGGAGGACTTCGCATGGCAAACCTTGACTCCGAACAGTTTTATACACATCGATACCAAAAAGTTGATCGCAGGGTCTTATTTTCTCAGGGGTTGGACAACCAATCCCCTCCTCAACCTTACATGAGGTACAAAGCTTGCAAGAACAAAGGGTAAAGGAAAAGTAAAAGCCATCCAAAAACACTTGCCGTTCAATTTTTAGAGCTACAGAGTAAAGTTTCTGACCATCGTTGGAGTGAAGAAGGAGAATATGGTTATAGGCTCTTACAATTTGTAGCCTCATTTCGTAGGGTAGTCCTCTATCGTCGCATTTCTGGCTGCCATAGTCATCGCAACCCCATCTACATTTCAGAATAGCTCTTGGATCAAAAAAAATATCTTTAGAACTGATAATTTTCGCGTCTAACATTCCGAGTTGTTTAGCCATCTGAATGTATTTGTCCAAAAAATTTCTTCCTCCAGTTCAAAAAATACCGTGGATGTTATTTTATGGTATTCTGTAACTCTTTTTTTCTCATTTCAACAAATTCTTCAACTTTCTCTTGCAAATTTACTTCTATCTTTGGTTGTTGATATCCCTCCAGTATTTCTTTATACAGCTGATTTGCTCTTGCGAAGGTATCCTGGCAGCCTTGCGATTCCCATATTTGATAAGTTTCTCTGTTGCCTAATCGAGGTAAAAATAGCTCCTCTTTAAAATACTTGCTGGTATGTTCTGTATCAAGAAAATGTCCACCAGGACCTACCTTTTTAATCACATCTACCGCAAATTTTTCGGGAGAAATATTTACTCCACTCAAGAATCTTTTAATGATTTTAATCATTTCTATATCCATAATAAACTGCTCGTAGGACATAGTGAGGTAGGAATCCAGGATACCTGCAGAATGAAGCACAAAATCAATACCACTTAAAAAAGTATTCATAAGGGACATCATCTTTTCATAACCACTTTGAGCATCTGGAATTTTAGAATCAGTGAGAGCTCCACCTCCCCTTGAGGGAAGGTTATAAAAAGAAGCCATTTGAGAAAAAACCGAGGTTAAAATAGAGGATTCCGGTGCCCCTATAGCCGTTCCTCCAGTTCTCATATCGGCACAGGTAGAAGCTGCCCCATAGATAACTGGTGATCCTTCCCGGATCATTTGAGCCAACACCACCCCAGATAGTACTTCAGCATTATGTTGAATTATTGTTCCAAGGAGAGTAACCGGGCCAGATACCCCTGCTGAAATTAAGGGAGCAATTATTACTGGTTGCCCAAAGGAAGTGTATTCCAAAAGTGCCTCTAATGTCTTGGGATCGTATAATAAGGGACTCTGGGTATTAATTAGAGCTAAAACTCCAGGATTTCTTTTAAGTTCAGATTCTCCTCCCCATATAAAAGATGCCATCTCTAAGGTATCAAGAGCTGCCTCCTTTCCTGCTACAGCTCCCATAAAAGGTTTATCAGAGTAGATTATTAAGGCCTTTAATATGTCAAGATGCCGGGTAGTTGCTGGAATATCCTGAGGTTCAACAATTACCCCTCCTGAACAGTCCAGTTCATCAGATAGATGGGTTAGTTTAATAAAATTTATTAAATCCTTTATTTTTCCTCTTCTTCTACCCTGGTTTAGCTCAAAAATAAAGGCGGCACCATATCCTGGAGCAAGAACTGGAGAGCTTCTTCCTATCATAATACTTTTATCAGGACTGCGAGCTTTTACCACAAATTCTGATGGAGATAGCTTTAGATAGTGATCTATCAGCTGGGGAGGGAAACGTACCAGTTCACTCTTCTCCTTAGTTATTGCTCCTCCTTTTTGAAGGATTTTTCTTGCCTTCAAGGAGGGGAAAATTACTCCTACTTTTTCCAGTAGTTCTAAGCTCCGGGTATGAATTTCCTCAATTACATTTTTAGATAGAAAAGGAGCTAATCTGTCCATACTTTATTAATTTCCATTACCTAATTTCCGTTACCCCCCACCCTATAGAGGTGGAGGGTAACGGAGGAATTGGCTAAGAAGAGATTTTCCCTGTTTTCCAGTAGTTTATCTTAGAAGAGTTATCCTCTATGTATTTTTCAACTACCTCTTCGGTAGTGAGACCTCCTATCACATAGGCCATCATGGCAAGAATCTCGTCCATATCAAACCACATTCTGCTCAAAAATCCAGTTATATCAGAAGGAAGGTCCTCATAAAATTTTCTCCCTACTATAACCGAGACAAACTCTTCCCCTCCTAAGATTTTCTTTGGTTCATCCAGCCAGCGAAGTCCAGGTCCACCTGCTGCTTTAGAAACTGAGGCCCACGATATATCAGGTGCCCAGTTGGTTGTCACTATCCACTCATTTCTTGCAATAGCCCTCTTGAGAGCTCCTAGCATCATTGGACCGCTTCCCTCTATCAGCGTGTAGCCTTCAAGCTCAGGATACTCTGTTTGAATCATTAACTCAGAGTGCTGCATTAGGCCTGAACCAGGGTCTATACCTACGACTTGGTTTTTTAATTTCTCCTTAACCTCGGCTTTACCCATATCCTCTACCGAAGATAATACATCTTCAGGAATGTACTTGGGACAAGCCCATCCTAATCTTGAATCCTCAAAGGCGGTAGGAGCGATCACGAGACTTATCGAAGACCTCAATTTGCCCACCAATCTCAGAAGCATGGGTGTGAAGGAAGGAGACCTGCCCGAAATTGCTAAAAAGGCATGCAGACCGTTGAAATCGGTGACAATCCTCGAAAAGCAACCTACGAGGATCTGTTGGAGATAACAAAAAGCTGCTACTAATCAAATTGTCCTTCTGCTACGATCGCCTAATCGCAGTCTTTCCCTCACTAATCTTTGAACGAAGGTAGGTGAAGCTCTTTTCAGGATTTTTTCCAAAACTTCATTCCGCGAATCTCCAACTTGGGAAAGCCTCTTTCAAATTTTCTCCCTAAGCTTGCAGAGATTCTATCCAAAATCATCGCTATGACTACTATCGCTAATCCACCCTCCAAACCTTTTCCTATCTTCAAATATAAGATACTATGCCATACCAACTTCCCTAATCCGGGGGCACCGATCCATCCCGTAATTACCGCCATGCTCAAGGCAAACATGATGCACTGGTTGATTCCTACCATGATGCTGGGGAGTGCCGATGGCAACTGGATCTTAGTCAAAGTTTGTCCCCGAGTGGCGCCAAAAGCTTGCCCAACCTCCACTAATTCCTTGGGCACCCCCCTAATCCCGAGGTTCGTTAGCTTCAAAGCGGGCGGAAGAGCAAATATCAATGTTGTTACAACCGCGGGAGCTATGCCTAGTCCAAAAAGTGCGATAGCCGGGACGAAGTAAACGTACGCCGGCATCGTTTGCATAAGGTCCACTACGGGTCGTAATATAGTCCGTGCAGGATTGTTGACACCCGAGAGTATCCCAAATGGTATGGCTATAACCAGCGCCGCGATCACCGCCACTATCACAAGGGCGAGGGTCTGAATTGTTTCGGTCCACAGACCTAGAGCACTGCAAAAGAGCAAACCAATGGCAACGAAGAAGGCCACTTTTTTGCCAGCGAGGAGCCAGGCAACGATCGCAAAGATGGCGATCAGCACTGGAGCGGGGGGATAGAGTAGAATATTACCTAAACCCGAAACCATCGCCACTAAGATACCCGACATGAAACGGAATAGGCCTGTGACATTGGCCTTTAGCCAATCTATTAATCCCTCAAAGAGCGAACCTACGGGCAAATGCAACTTACACCTCATTTTATCCTTAATCTTCTTTTGAGACGATTCATGAAGCCCTCAAAAAATCTGTCCAACATGATTGCTATAAGGACAACCGCCAATCCACCCTCAAAGGCTGAATCAATGTAAACACGTGTCATCCCCCACACTATAGCTCCCCCCAATCCACCGGCACCGATCAATCCTGCAAGTACCACCATACTCAAGGCCATCATGACGCATTGGTTGATTCCTACCATGATGCTGGGGAGTGCCGATGGCAACTGGATCTTAATTAGAGTTTGTCTCCCGGTGGCGCCAAAAGCTTGCCCAACCTCTACCAATTCCTTGGGCACCCCCCTAATCCCGAGGTTCGTTAGCCTCAAAGGGGGCGGAATGGCAAATATTAACGTTGCTACCAACGCAGGGACAAAGCCCAGTCCAAAAAGCATGACTGCTGGGATCATATAAACCCACATCGGTAGCGTTTGCATAAAGTCCGTGAGAGGTCGAAATATACTCCATGCACGTTTGTTAACACCCGAGAGTACCCCAAGTGGTATGGCTATAACCAGCGCCACGATCACCGCCACTATCACAAGGGCGAGGGTTTTCATTGCAAAAGGCCAGAGAGTTTCCCAACCTCCCATTATGGTCCATTTACCCATAAAATTGCAAAGGAGCAAACCAATGGCAACGAAGAAGGCCGCTTTTTTGCCAGCGAGGAGCCAGGCAACGATCGCAAAGATGGCGATCAGGACATAGGCAGGGGGATAGATGAGAATATCGTAAATACCCGAAACCATCGCATCTAATGTATCTGAGATGAAATCGAAAAAGCCTGAGGCATTGACAACTAGCCAATATATTAATTTCGCAAAAAGCTCGCCCAAAGGGGTGGGTGGTGGAATACCCATCATTCTCCTCCGCTTTCCTCGATGCGAATGAAAACAAATCCATGGCCAAATAATTCCAAGCGACGGATGTGACTAAAATTTTGATTCATAGATTCTTCCCCAGAAAACATGCAAAAAATATAATTTCCATCGTCCCCTCTTTTTAAAGGTTATCTGGAGCTTTTTTCTTCCTTCCCACAGCAAAAAACCTGACCATATCCCGCGTAAAATCGCGCACGTAATTATCCGCCGGATGGTTTACGATATCCGATGACGTCCCTATCTGTACTATCTTACCCTCAGGATTCATGATGGCTATTCTATCACCCATTTTGACAGCTTCTGCTAGGTCATGGGTGACAAAAATGATAGTCTTGTGTATTCTCTTTTCTAACTCTAGAAGCTCATCTTGATTCATACGTCTAATTAAGGGGTCTAGGGCGCCAAATGGCTCGTCCATGAGCAAGATCTCCTGTCCTGTAGCAATTACCCTTGCCGTGCCTACACGTTGTTGCATACCGCCACTCAATTCGTCGGGATAAGAATCCCTCCACCCTTCCAG
>JABUBK010000271.1_pt1 | contig 11988 bp, 16 predicted proteins | sample 7332671 | NCBI WGS metagenome assembly JABUBK01 (sample SAMN07256342, study PRJNA390944) | subsurface metagenome | isolation source: Methane hydrate marine sediment | place: Pacific Ocean: Eastern North Pacific, ODP site 1244 | collected 2002
CAACCCTACGTGCAATCGAAATAAAAAGAGGTTGGCCGGCCGGATCAAGGTTGTTTGTCACCTGGGAAGAGCTACACAAGGAATCAAGAATAACTAGGTGTACAATCGGCGAGAAGTTAAAAGTCTTGCGAAAAGCAGGATTGATAAAATATAGACCAGGAGAGGAAAGAGTAAAGGGATCGAAGGGAAGGGCTACCCAGGTTACTAGAAACATACCGATTCCTAGACCTTCAAATAGCCAAGATACTAAACAGTCCTGACAACCCAGCAATAACGGTATAAAAATATACCGTAACGAGCTAAAAGCCTTACTAGCTCTTTGATACAAAGACCAGAAAGTAAGTTGAGAATAAATTTTGCGGTCGCTAGAATCTAGAACCCTACTAGCAAACTGGCAATAACGGTATAAAAAGCTAGTGAAAAATGCGAAGGCTAGAACCTAGAACCGTATTCGCAAAACTGAAAAGACGGTATAAAAATATACCAGGGAACGGTATAAAAATATACCGCATAACTAATAATATGTAAGATAATAATAGGAAATTCCTTTTTATCTTGAAAGAACTGAGAGAATTACAAGAATTAAGGGAATTTAGAAATTTTGCCGGGCAAAGCTGAAACGCGGCCTGGGAGCAGAAAAAAGAGGTGATAATATAATGAGTGAACAAGCATCAGAAGAAGCAAAGAGGGTGCAGGGCAAAGTAAAATTTTTTAATCGCAACAAAGGGTATGGATTTATTGATGTACCAGACCAGGAAAAGGGTATATTTTTCCACTACTCAGACGTGCTAGAAGATAGGGATCTGGAGGAGAACGATGAGGTCGAGTTCGAGATGGGAGAGGGACCTAAAGGGCCGAAGGCTATCAACGTCAAGCGAGTGGAAGAAAAAAAGGAGATGGAAGAAGAGGAAGAATAACCCCCTCCCTGGTGGTGGAAGAAAAAGAGTTGCGTGTCACGTGACAAATTCTTTTTAAGAGAGGAGAAGAATAATGGAGAAAGAAATACTAGGATCATGGATTAAACAAAGAGAGGAAGAATTAAAGTTATTGAAAAAAGAAGTTGAAGGTTTGAAGCCCTTTATCGAAGAAAATAAAGCGAACATTAGTAATTGCAAGCAGGAAATTCAATTCATAGAAAAATTACAGAGTAAGGAAATTGGACTAGATGAACCCGAAAGTGGAGAAAAATTGTTAATAGAAATGAAAGGAGAACTCGAGAGCAAAAAGAGTCATTTCGAGAAAAACCTAAAAGAATGGGAAGAAAAAATTATTAGAATGCAAAATCTTGAGGTATATATAAGTTCCGCTGTAAGAGTATGGTAAAAATACTGTCACGTGGCACACTTCCTAAAAAGAAGAAATAATTGCTCTTTGATAAATATGTTATCTCAAGGTGGATATTTGGTAAAAATGAGAAATGTAAATCAATTTTTTTTCAGCAGGAGATCTCCGAAATGGATTTGACTCCCACTGAAAAAACCCAGGAAACAATTATCGTAAACTGTTATGTTAATAGAAATAAAAGTTAATAGCTCTTTGATATAGTAGTAATAAGGATTCGGCTGATTCCTCTTTTATATTTGAGTAATTTACCTCTTGACTTACCTAACATTTATGATATAATGAAAGAAATAGTTAGGTAAGGGGGTAAAATTATGAAAGTTGAACCGATTCGAGATCGAAAGAAGATACTGGCAATTAAGCAAAATCTCAAGGCTAGGAACGTGAGGAATTATTTACTGTTCAGCCTGGGAATGAACGTAGGTTTGAGGATAAGTGACCTTCTCTCGTTGAGGGTTAAGGATGTCCTCAACGCAGACTATATCTATCTCAAAGAGAAAAAGACTGAGAAGCTCAGGAAGATCAAGCTCAACGCTGCTGCGAAGGAAGCAATCAATTTCTATTTTAAGAAAGAAAAGCCTTATGATCCTGAGCAGTTTTTGTTTCGAGCAGAGAGATCAGGGAATCAGTTGAACAGGATCAGAGTTTGGGAAATGGTTAAGGAATGGTGCGAAGAGGTCGGAGTTAAGCAGAAGGTAGGAACTCATACCTTCAGAAAATCTTGGGGATATCATGCAAGATTACAAGGTGAACCGATTGAGTTAATACAAAAGAGATTTGGACACTCAAGTCCACAAACTACCTTGCTTTACATTGGAATTATCTCAGAGGAAATTGAGGACTTAGAGGATCGAGTTTGTCTTTGATAAATTCGGCTACTACCTACCCGGAGAGTTACTTTTTCCCCAGGGTAGTAGTAAAAAGAGTAGCCCCCTAAAGTTGGCTATGGAGTCAATCAATTATTATTTACCCCTACTGGCTCTAAATTAGGGGTATATCAGGGATAGTTTTCCCTATACCCTATGGTAATTTTTATTAAAAGGACTTAAAATGAAAAGAAATAAGGGAAGTAATTATAATAATGAATAATGCAAGCGATGCAAGCCTTAAAAAAAGGCTATGGAGCCTAAATACAAGGAGGAGAAGATGGAAGAAGGACGACCAGAGGAATTTGAGTTTTATGACGAGAAAGACCGAAGCATAAAGATAGTGAGAGTGAAGAGAACAAGAGGATTGAAGAAGGAAGACTTAGGAGCGAGGATATTTGATATTATTTCAACCAAGGGTGAATATAGGCAATTAATTGTGTTCAAGAATGAAGTATCCGGACGCTGGGATTGCGAACGTAGAACAGAGATTGTACCTCTTAACCAGGCATGGCCCGAAGATAAGGAAATATTCATTCCTAACCCTATTTCGTTTGAATATAAGAACGAGAAATACTGGGTTATGAAGGGAAATGAAGAGATAGTTAAGGAAATAAAAAGAATTATGCAGGGAGCTGTTATAATAAAAAAAAAGCCAAGATTTGAAGTTTGGTGAGATCGAGCCTATGACTCAACTCAATTTCCCCCGAATCCTCTTAACCCCCTATAGAATCCTCTATTTTTACTATATAGTAGGTAGGATACATCATCTTTCAAAAAACAGGGGCAAATTGACCCCTAAATGAGCGTATTATTTTTTTTGAAGGCGGTTTATCGTAGTAAGATATTCGTGCATAAACCACCAACTTTTATATAATCGTGAAGCTGTCAATATTAAGGTCAGGATTAACAAAAATCTAACTAAATTTTCAAAGCTGACTTCATAGGCAGCGGATGTCATTTCATTAGCCAAAGAGATTATAATTGTGATTATACATAATATAATTGCAGGAAGATGAACCTTGAATAATAGATAAATGAGCTCAGAATATTTTTCGCGGGGGAGTCCAGTGATTAAGAGGGTAAGATGTATTAAAATGCCGGTTAGTAAATATAACCCATTAGCAGTCATCGTCAACAATCAATCTTTCTTTTTGCTCCTGCTATTTTCAATATGTTCTATGGCCGCTTCTTCACCCAGGTGTTTATTTGAGAAGATTATTTTGAAACTTTCTAAAAAGAAGTTTTCCTTTTTGGGTTTTGCTGGGGTAGGCATTTTAATGCCTCCTTTACCTCATTTATGAGGTTTTTAATAAGTATAAATTATATCAAATTGTATTAAATTGATATTACAATGATACATATATGCACAAAAATATTTTTTGTCAAGGTGCTTTTTTGCGTAGAGGAGAAATAATTGCCGTATATAAAGAAAGAAAGATACCTGGGAAAGAGTGCAGAAGCACGTAAGGCTCAGTTAAGCAATTTAGAAAAAGGTAGGGGTAAGCAGCCCATCAAGACAAAAGAACGTGGTCAGCCCTCTAAACTCGATCCCTTTTCCCCTGCCTATAAAAACGATACCTGTAAATTTTTAGAAGATCATTTTTATATACCCGAGACCCGGTCCACAGTAAAAATTGAAAGCTGGCAAAGAAAAGAGATATTTGAACCGCTTTTTAAGATAGATCCTCATACCGGACTTAGGCAATATAGCCTAGCTCTGATCTCTACCCCTAAGAAAAATGGCAAGTCAACTATGGCTGCTATGGTTGCCCTTTATTTTATGTTCCAAGACGAGCCTTTTGGTGAAATCATACTTACCGCAAACTCAAAGGATCAATCTTCCTGGGTAGTATTTGATAAATTGGTAAAAAGCCTTGCTATGAACCCCTACACTTTCAAAGAAGTGATAATTGGTGATGATCAGATCAAGGTTAAGAAAACTCAAACGATCGTTCGGATCGCAGCACCAAATTATAAAACGATAGCGGGAGCAAATCCAACCCTGGTTTGCTATGATGAACTTTGGGGTTATGAGCTAGACACAGCCAGAAAATTTTGGGATGAGCTGACTACTGTACCTACCAGGAAACAACCCCTGAGTTTAGTCGTTTCCTACGCCGGACACGATGAGGATAGTCTATTATACGAGCTTTGGGAAAAGGGCAAGTCAAAGAATAAGCCTAAGAATTATTTCTTTTACTGGATTCACGAAAACAAAGCCTCTTGGATTACCAGAGACTATTTGAGAAAGCAAAGACGCAGACCAGGAATGAGGCCTAATACATTCTTGAGGCTGCATAAAAATATGTGGATCTCCTACGAGTCCAGCTTTATTGACATCAATTTTTACGATTCTTGCACGCAGAAGGATCACAGACCATTACTGGCTGACAGGTCAAAGCGTCTATTTATCGGGATTGATATAGGTTTGCGAAAAGACACGACTGGAATTGTGGCGGTTTACAGGCAGGAAGATAGAATTTATTTGGCTGCTCATAAATGCTGGCGACCTACCCTCAAGAGACCGGTAAAATTAGGTGAGGTTGAGGCTTATATTTCAATGCTTAATACGAATTTCAACATTGAACAGATAAGATATGATCCCTCTCAGTTTGAGAGATCGGCTGAGATTTTGAGAGGCCAGGGAATCAGGCTAGAGAGATTTGATCAGACCCCTAAGAGACTGACCTATATGAGTCAAAATCTATATAGCCTCTTAAAAGACGGTAATATAGTGCTTTACAAAGACAAGCAGCTACGATCTCACGTTGAGGCTGCCACAGTAAAAGAGAGTGAAGGCGGTTGGAGAATAGTCAAAAAGAAATCCACAAGTAAGATTGATTTGTGTATTGCTCTTTCAATGGCCTGTGTAGGTGCTATTGAGTCGCCTTCCTATTCTGGCCGACCAATGAGATTTATACAGGGGGCTAGAAGGGAAACAGGGAAAGGTTTATTTGATTATAAAAGCCCTGTTATTAGTGGTTTTGATTCCCCTAGAGACCTGCTTTTCGGCAACAAGGAAGATTTGGTTGATGGAGTTTATCACAGAGAAAGAACAGGAAAGGACAGATCGGCACAAGGCCAAGCTATACCAGAAGAATAACAAAAAAAGGTGGTGAGGAATCTTGAAGGAAGAAATGAGTTTAGGAGAGAAAATATTTGTTTTTTCTGATGCCGGACAACGAAAAATTGCCAAAGAAGATTGGCAGTCAATACCGGCTGAGGATAGGGCAAAGGGTATGATTATTTATAACGAATTAAAGCAAAATGGTGGAATTATTAACCTGGAAGATAAGAAGAAGATATCCCTAATTGAAAAATCTCATAAAAAGGCAAAAACAGAGGTTGAGGATAAGGGGATTACCCTGGAAGAAAAATGGAACAAATTGACTGAGAAGGAAAAACTATCTTTTCTAAAAAGATCAGTAAATATGCAAGACGATCTAAAGGAACGACTAGATCAAGAAAAGATTGACAGACTACCAGGAGACGTAAAAACTTTGGTAAATCTTTCTCAATCAGACTGGGATAAACTACCTAAGAATTGCCAAGAGTTAATCTTACGAAAAATGGATTTTTTCGAGGGAAGGGTTAAGGAAATTCCTGATGTAAAGGATTTTTCTAAACTTTCAGAAAAGAGAAAAGAAGCAATTTTAAGGAAATTAAGCTAGTAATATTTTTAGATCTTTGAAATACAGGGTAGGAATTATAAGATTCACAATCCATTTTGACATTAGAATCAGATTGACATTCTACGAGACTGGATCGGACTGATTCTTGCCTCTTACCACAAGGAGGTGAGAAAACTTGGAAGTAAAACTCGATAGTCAATTTTTTAATAAGTTTTACAACAAAATAGATTTGGGGCCCCGAACGGATACCGCTGACGATGAAGAATCTTTGGCGATTGCAATTCCTAAGCTCTGGAGTTTGCAACTGGAAACGGAATTTGAGGCTGACCTGTGGTTGACAGCGTTGACTGGAACAAAACCTAAATCCTGCATAATCAGAAAAGAAGATCTGACGAAATCACCTGGTGACCAGCTTTATATCACGAAGGCAGCCGGATTGACCGCTGAAGGTGATTTAGGAACGACTCAGACCCTAAAAGATAATGAAGAAAATTTGTCTCTTTCAAGAGTGACACTTTTTCCTAAACGCAAGGGTAATGCTGTGGCGTGGCGACACAAGGCTGGCACAAAGGTTTGTTTCGACATAAAGGTTGAGGCAAAATCGTTGCTAGCAACCTGGTCGGCTGAAAAGGTGGAGAAGATGTTTTTAGCCAGCTTGGAAGGAATCTCTGAAAGTCAGACCTTGTATGGTGGAGTTGCTACCAGCAAATTTGATATGCAACAGACTGATACAATGCAGGGCAGCGATCTTTTGAGAATGTATATTATGCTCAGAGACGCAGGAGCTCGAGGAATCGGGGAATTAGGGGGCTACTATGCCCTAATCTTAAATCCTCTGCAATTCGGAGATTTAATGCAAGATCCGGTATTCGTTTCTGCAATAGCAGCCTCATCAGTCGCAAAAACTTTCGATATTGAGGGTTTCGTAGGCTCTTATTCTCGATTCAGAGTTTTTGTGCCTCAAGGTGATCTTATGCACACTCAAGACAGCGGTGCGAGTCCAGGAGTAACAGTCTATTCAGCTTATGCCTTAGCAGCACGATCTTTGGCAGCCGGTTGGAGTCAAAAGTTGACCTGGCTTGATAGAGGCAGTTGCGAATATGGAGAAATTGAGGGTGTGGGATGCGAATTTGAACTTGACACGCAGATCCTCAACGAAAACTACTGCATAAAATTTTTATCAGGGGCTACTTTAATTCGCTAAATTATCAACATTTTGAAAAATTGGCCAGGGAACGATCTGGCCAGCAATTCTTTTTTTTCCTTCTCTTTGCTAAGAGTTTATTCCCTTCAAGCTCTTGGCTCAGAGAAATTTATTGATTGCTCCGGTAGGGGAGTGATCCTCTACCGGCAGCCCTTCTTCTTCTCTTTGAAAAGGGTTGACCTGCAAGCATAACGACCTTGCTATGGCGAGGCAATAAAAGCTCGCCTGCGATTATTATCTCTTCTCACTCGTCAGTATGGAGGAGGCAGCAACGCCATAGAGAGCTTTGGGAAGAGATAAGTTCGTCAAGCTCTCTTAAAAGCTGTGTACCTAATTGAATAGTATATGGCGGTGGTATAGACCTGCCCACTATGCTACCGCTATATACACGCTACAAGAAAGGAAAAATTATGCTAATAGCAATAATCCTAATTCTGGCAGGCTGCATTACTTTTATGGCCTGGGACCTAAAGATTTTTAGCAAAAAGAAAAAAAGGCTCTCATAGAGGCTATATAAGAGGATTTGACAAGGATATAAGGGTTATAGACCATCTTAAAAATTAAAAGGGCTATATCAAACTAATTTTATCAAGCTAGTTATACATTACAGAAGAAAGGGGAGCTTATGCCGAAAACGAAAGGGGGTTGGATCATAGACGATAGACCGGTTATTTTGAAGAAAAATCCTTATTTACAGAAAGGAGAAGAAATAATGCTTAGTGAAGAAAAAAAATTGCAAATTTATGAAGACGTTGTAAAAGAACAACCGGATAATTTTGGTATAAACATAAATAGGGCCTTTCAACAGGGAAGGATAACTGAAGCTGAGTTTTATAGCGCTATAGGGTTATATCGGATTGAATTAGCCTTAGACGTGGTTATAGATAGATTAGCGGCTTTACCGGATGCGTTAAGTCAATAGAGGTAGCTAGAGCAGGAGAGAAGCTAAGAATGAGAATCACAAAATGCCTTTTTGGTATATTAGTTTTATTGTTATTGCTTTCTCCTTCTTTATCTGCCCTCGATTTTGTCTATCCGGCCAAAGTGGAGCGGGTAATTGACGGAGATACGATAGTCGTTGACCTACAACTGGGACTCGGTGTTGTCCTGGATGACCAATATATTAGATTCTATGGTATTGACGCCTGGGAAACCAGAGGAGAGGAGAAGGAGAAGGGACTAGAAGCAAAGAAATATCTTGAGGAGAGACTGAAGGAAGGGAATATAGAAATAGAGATAAGGCCGGAGTGGGGCCAGAATGGCAAGGGAAAATACGGTCGCTGGCTTGGGATTGTCTATGTGGAGGGAATAGACATTAACGCTGAGATGATAGAGAAGAAACACGCAGTAAAGTATGAGGAAGGAGAGGAAAAACAATGAGAGAGAATAAAGAGAAGAGAAAAAAGCAAAAAACACTTAAAGAGAAAAGAAAGGAATTAAGAAAAAGAAAAAAAGAAAAATAACCAAAATGAAAGCCTATAAAGGCTGAGAGAGGAAGGGGGTGAGAAGCGATGAAAAACAAAAAGTTATTGGCTATTATTTTATTGAGTTTGAGTTTTTGTTTTGTGATTAGTGGGGTGGGGTATGGGGAGATTATACAACCGGAAAAACCAAGTATCAGCTGGTATATGAATGAATATCCGGAAGATACTCAGATGGGAACAGACTTATGGCGATATGACTGTGATTTGACACTTCCTAGTATGTTAGATTTTCAGCTCTTGTGGGCTATGCTTAGATATGTAATGCGTAACCCGACTAGTTTTGAGGATGTTAGTATTCTTTATGATTCGACTGGAAGGCTTGAAGAATCTTTTCCTAAAGGTGTTAATACAAAAGAAAAGATTTGTATAGCAATTCAAGATGTCAGAGGTTATTTTTCTGATAGATCAGGCATAGCTTTAAAGGAAGCATTTAAGGGGTATCTAGATGCTGTATATTCATTCATAAAACAATGGGCCACAGATATGAATACTGATATTGTGGTTAGATTTATAAGCAGCGGAGGTATTCCTTTAGGCTACTTCTACCAGGGCGAATATCACTTGTGGGAGGAATAGATTAAGAAAGGGGGTTATAATGTCAACACATACGCTACAGCTTTTGAAGATTCCAAGTAACTATAAAAAGGGAACTTTACCTTACGGTCCAAAAGCGTATATTGCTCTTAAATCATATGGCGGTATAGAACTACCAACAAAATCGGGAAAAGAGAAAACCATGTTTAGTATTCTTTCGCCGGAGTGTTTAGCACTTAACGAGATTAAGTACGAAATAAATAGACTTATTCAGGAATTACAAACAATTAAGAAGCAAGCTAAGGGGTTTTTTCAGAAAGAGGATCAGAAGCGACAAGGATTTTGTAAACGTAAAGTTCAATGAGAAAAATAGCGATCCTAAATTTCAAAGGTGGAACCGGTAAAACAACCACAGCGGTCAATCTCTCACACGCTTTAGCGCTTAAGCGTCAAAGCGTCTTAGTGGTAGACTGTGACCCCCAGGGGAGTGTAGCCGATTGGCTGGGGATCAATCCAGGGCATACCTTTTTTGACTTGCTCTCGGATACAGTTAAATTAAAAGAGTGTATATACCAAGCCCGGGAAAGATTAAATGTTATAGTGAGCGACAAAAAACTGGCCTTAATTGAGGTTAGACTGACAAAAGAAAAAGAAATGGAGAAAGCATTCCAAAAGAAACTTAGGTCCCTAAAAGACTATGACTTTGTCTTTTTGGACTGCCCCCCCAGTATGAGCATTCTGAACCTCAATGCCCTGGAATATGCCGACGAGATCTTTATGCCGGTTAGTATGGACTACCTATCACTCAGGGGGGTCAAACAGGTAGTAGAGTCTCTTCCTCGGGGAATTGAGATAACTAAGATAATCCCTACTTTCTATGATCAGAGAACCAAGAAGAGTCAAGAGATATTACAGGACCTTAAGTCGTTTTTTAAGGGCAAGGTTACAGGTCCTATAAGAGTCAACGTGAGGCTGTCAGAATGTAGCAGCTTTCACAAAACCATCTTTGAATACGATCCTCATTCCAGAGGAGCACAGGATTATCAGAGACTAGCGAAGGAGATAATAAATGGATAAAAAAAGAACTGGCCAGAGTCTAAAAGACTTACTAAAGCAGGATACAGAGACCAGCTCTAAAGCGTTAAAGAGTCAAAGCGTTAAGACGCTAAAGCGTCAAAGAGCTAAACCGCTTAAACAGCCAAACGCTAAAACCACAAAAGGCAAAAGGAAGCATACAGTTTATTTATCTCCCGAACAGTCAAAAAAATTGAGAGTCTATGCTGCTCAAAACGATATGCAATTAAGTGAGGTAATCGAGAAATTGATTGATAAGAAACTCTAACGTCTTAGCGTTATAACTTTTTAGCGTTTTAACGCTTAAACGTTACAATCTAAAAAGGCAGGTGATAAAACATGGAAGAAAAAAAGACTTACACTATGGCCGAGATGGCTGAACGGAAATTTGAATTGCCCTTTGATGAGATCTTTTCATTTTCACAATTATATGATCTCAAAAAAACTAGAGGAAGAGTCAACGAACTGTGGCGGGACCATAAAGAGCTTTTTAATTACCTAGAGAAGGCCAGAATGTATGCGCTTCTGGTAGGAAAAGAAAAAGAATGGACCGAATGGTGGAACGAAAACAAATTCTCAATTGGATTCCAAAAACTCAATGAATTTTTCGGTCAACTCAAGTACAGGGAATGCGAATATTGCGGCAATCCTTTTTCAGAGGGAAGAGTAGATAAGATTTATTGCACAGACAATTGCAGAAACTATGATTTTCTACGGAAACAAAAAGAAAAAACAACGGCTACTTGACAAAAAATTTTTATTTGGTATACTTAAAATAATCGAGTTTTCATTTGACAAATAACAATAGGTATGTATAATAATGAAAAATAACCAAGAGAGGCAAAAAAATGAAATGCATAAATTTGTCTGAAGCAGCGACTCGATTAAGCGTATCAGATTCTACAATTCGAAGATATGTCAGAGACGGAAAACTATCAGGTATAAAACTAGAAAGGGGTTATCGGATCCTAGAATCAGATTTTGAAAAATTCATTCAGGAGCGGAAAGTCCCGGAAGGCGGCAATAGATGACGCAAAGAAAAGAAAGCCGCCCAGCTTGCGCCGGACGGCCAGAAATGGTAATTAAAAATGAAAATAAAAGATAATTGCGCCCTGGCCTGCGACAGCCAGGGAAAAAGATTCATACTCTGCATAGACAGGGTAGTATATATAAATTTTTTGTCAAGAGTATACAAGGGGGAGCAGGCAGAAAGGGCGTACGCCTTTTTAGTTTGGCTCCTCTTTTTTATTTGAAATAATAGTAGCTGGTGAGGGGCGGGTTTGGCCTGTCCTGCCTGCTCTTTGCCAGCGTTAAGGACAGGCTATGGGTGACCTAGAAAAATTACAGGAATACGAAAAGACTCGAAGCAAGTTTAGGCTGCCGGAAACGGTGAAACCTTGCTTAATGTCTCTCATTGGCAACAAGGAAAAATTAAGGGGTGATCAACCCTTTATTTTGGCCTGCGAACTCAACAGAGTAGGCAAACAAGCAAAGAGAATTGAAAAGATACTGGACAGCCTTTATATAAGTCAAAGTAAGGTCAATAGTATCCTAAAAAGCCTCAAGAAAAGAGATTATAAATATAATTGTTCTTCCTTGGAAGATATGGCTTTTTGCTTATACGAAGATCACAAAGACTGCTGGTGGTGGAAGAAATCACCGGATAAAAACAAGAAGGGTTGGGAAGAGAAGGATTTTTACCAGTATGGTTGGCCGAAGAGGTTAAGAAGGACCGAAGAGTGCCTTTATAGAGCCTTACGTGCAATCGAAATAAAAAGAGGTTGGCCGGCCGGATCAAGGTTGTTTGTCACCTGGGAAGAGCTACACAAGGAATCAAGAATAACTAGGTG
>JABUBK010000272.1_pt1 | contig 11936 bp, 13 predicted proteins | sample 7332671 | NCBI WGS metagenome assembly JABUBK01 (sample SAMN07256342, study PRJNA390944) | subsurface metagenome | isolation source: Methane hydrate marine sediment | place: Pacific Ocean: Eastern North Pacific, ODP site 1244 | collected 2002
ACGGTGGGTTTATCTGAAGTAGTGGTAACTATTTCCTCAGCAGTGAGTTCTCCAAGGAAATAAGTGGTTTCAGCGCCGTAAATGTCGGTTGCAATCAAAGTTAGTGTATAATTGCCTCTTTCTAGGTATATAGTGGTGTACCAGAGATCAAAGTTGTTACTGAGCAGATATTCAGTATCATTGACATACAGTATGACACTGGCTACTCCAGAAGCGTCTGTAACAATGGATTCAAGGTTCAATTCTAGCGGTGTAGTCATAGTAGCTAAGGCTTCAGCACTTGGATAAATTGACTCAATTACCGGTGCCTTTGCACTAATGTTGAAAATATATTCATGACTAATCTGAGTCCCGAGGCTATCAGTGATACTAAAGTCCACAGTGTATGTACCTGGTTGATCAAACTTAAGTTCTCCAGTCAAGGTCGCAGTTGAGTCTAAAGTTTCGATTGTTTTTTCATTGTTATGTATTATTGTTACATTGGTGAGAGCAAGGGTAGTACTGGCCTGTAGTGTGAAGTTAGTACTTTCTCCGTCGAATAAGTTTTCACTTGCATAAAGTACAGAAATTTCTGCAGGTTCAACGTTTAGTGTGCCAATGTCCAGTGTTGCTTGAGTTCCATGGATATCTTCACCGATAACAGTAATGATATAGCTACCTGCAGGGAAATGAGTGGAGTAACTATAGGAATTATCGGAGTCATTATAGTCGAGATCGTATTGCTCGCCATTGATATAAATCCAGTGATAGTTAATACCTGAGCCATCCGTTACATTCATTTTAAGGGCAAAGGGGAAGGGTGCTGTTCCGTTGAGTGTGCTTGCTGAAAGAACAAACAGCTCAGGCGCGATTGCTTCAACCATGATAGATCCGCTGATTTCTCTAATTTGACCAGCATTGTCTGTTACATAGATAGTATAAGGTATAATTCCAGTAGTAGAAGGTGAATAGGTGAAATAGAAGACACTTGCCTCGCGTGCGCGCACGACAGTACTTGAGCGACGCACTTCGCGTAGTCTATCTAAATTCATAGTGTTAGTAGTACTTTCATCAATGATAGTAATGTTGTCAGTTATATCATAAATTGTAGAACCAATTTCAATTTGAACTGATTGAATCCCTAAAGTATCAGATGCACTTATTTCAAAGTTAACACTGGATCCGTCAGGGATAGTATCAGGGGTTACTGTATAGTTGACTATAGGTGCAGGATTAGCTGCAATGACAAATTGACCAGCATTAGTAAAGACAGTTTCTATACCAATATTATCAATAACGATTAGGTCTATAGTCCAAGTGCCAAGATCGTACTCGGTACCACACCAAATTGTCTTTTGGTAGGTGTTATCCATGAATTCTAGTGTCATAGTGAAATTTATGCTATTATAATATATGAATGCAGTGACTGAGCTAATAGAATCGATGTCAGCGGCTGTAACATTGATTTGGATAGTATCGCCTAAGTCTAAGATTGCAGGAGTAATTTCGATTTTTTCGATCTCTGAAGGATTGTCTAGGATCTCTAAAACGGCATTTTGTGTGTAAGAAGTGTAATAAATGTTACCATCGTAGTCTGCTTCTAATTCAAAGAAGGCAGGTTCTTCAGTTACCGTGACTTCTTGGTAGTAATTGCCAAATTCATCAGTTATCACAGTATTTATTTTTTGGATCCATCCATGACTGGTGCAGTTCCAATAAAGGTCAATCTCAGCGTCAGCGAGAGGTTCACCTGTAGATGTGGTTAAAGTCCCTTGAAGTATGCCAGTTCCTAGATGAGCTATCATTGCATTTTCTAGAGTTAGAATCACATAGTTTTTGGTCACTGAAAGACTATGACAATCTTCTGCAGTGTAAACCTTTTCATTTTCTTCAATGGAGATACGAACGTCATAATTACCTGGTGTCCCATAATGGTCTTGAGTTTCATCTAACCAGATGATTTCAATGGTGGCATATCCACTTTTATTGGTCATTATCGTACCCCAATGATCCCAATAAATACCGGTCAGACTGGTTTCAAATCTTATAGGGACTTCGGAGATACCAACCCCGCTGTCAGTGGTAACTCGAGCAGACCATGAAGTTGGAGTACTATATTCAATTGTACTGGCAGTAATTGCGGATTCAAAGGTAGCAGTGGTCTTTAAGATTTGCATTTCGGCAGTATGAGTCGTAGTTGTCTGGGTAGCATTCCCAGGATAACTAAAGTGGAGTTCGAAACTTCCTTCACTATAGTCCCCTGTAAGGATCTCTACCTCAGTATAACCGTCAGTGATATTCGCCACCAATTCTTCCAGTGTAACATTGTACTGTTGAATCTCACAGGTGACTTGTCCCTCAGTGATCGGGTTACCTGAGGAGGAAGTAATATAGACAGGAATAGTGAGGATATCTCCAATGATACTTTCGTAAATTTCTTGGTCTAATGAAATAGTCGTATTATATATGATTATAGGGTCAACAATTGTAGCTGAAATATTAGCAGAGGCTTTGATTTCATATGTAAGTTCATCAAGTAAGGTGAGTTCAAAGAAAATGGAACCTTCTAGGGCGGTTTCATCGGGCGTATACTCATATGTATACTCGCGGGAAGTGACCGTCATTTCGTCTAACAAAGAGCTAATAGAGCCATTGTCCTGGTAAGAGTATAGCTGGATAATTTTGTCTATAGGGTCATCTCCGTCAATAGTTGCGTTGATACCCATCGTATCTTCACCTCGATTTATGAGGGTCGTATTGCTTGTCATTGAAAGACTGAAAGTTTCTTCAATAGGTTCAGTATAATTATTAAGAATCTCAATAACAACTGAGTCACTGGACGCGGCATGATCTACGTCATAGGATCCAGAATAGCGAATTTCGAATGTATGACTCCCATTGAGGAATAAAGCGGGAATAATCTGGACTAAATTGGTAGTATAAGTAGAATCCATGAGATCAACAATTGTCTCATGTTGGAGGACAATTCCTTCGGTGACATCCACTAGAGTGATGTAGCCACCAGAAAAGAGCGGAAAAATGGGGTCAATAATGTCCACAGTCACATCAAACTCAATGGTCTCAATTACATTTGCGCTTAAAGTACTTGGAGTGACCGAAACCTCAGTGGGTGTACTTCCAGTAATGACAGGGTCATTAACTGACACCTGAGTATTGCCAGAAGAGGTATCATACTGACTAGACCCACTATAACTGGCGATAAAGTTACACCAGCCAGTAGGAGTCCAAGACTTAGGTGTCCACTGAATAAGTGCTATTCCATTATAAAGATTTTCTGTTACAGCATATAATGAATCTGTTTCTTCAAATAGCGTTACCTCGCCACTAGAAACGGGATCTCCACCCGCAGATACGTAAATTGTGAAATAGATAGAATCCGGGTTAATAACTTCAATGCGGTCTGCAAAAACTTGAGTAATAGTTGGTTGAGTTTCACTAGCTAAGACCTGAGGTATAGTAGCAGTATTTCCAAAATTAAGTAGAACTAGCAAAAACAGGCTAATTCCAAGCTCTATATAGCGTGTTTTCATTTTTTTCAACGGTGCACACCCTTATGCTATTCCCCCCTTCTTTCAGGTTATATATATCAGAACAGATATCCGAGTTTTTCATTTCTTTATATTCCAAAAGCGATAGAATTACTATGTGAGTGTAAATGCTTATCGAAAACCGAAGATCCGAGCGTTTTTTTCTCACGAAACGAAAATTGGAAGGCGTTTAAAAAATGTCCAAAAGTCAACTAGTCCTTGAAAAAGGAATTGGAACCGCATCTATCGATGGCTCATCTATTCATTCCCCAGTTCCAACGGTAACAGTCCCACAGACCTTTCTAACGATTGTTTGTCCGTGTGGAAAGGAACACAGAATAGACCTGAGTAATTTACCTCAGTCTACCAGCCGTCGGATGCAAGTATACGAGAAGTGTAAGCATGCCCAACATTTTATTATTCATAGTGGTCATGCCAAATACCGTAAGATCTTAATTGTATCAGATTTTGGAGAAGAATAAATTGACAGGTTTAATAGACGTAGGGATTAATATCCTAGCGTCAATAGCAGAGGATTGGTATAGAAATGCCTTTGTGATTAGTGCAGATGCCATTCCTGGCGCGTTTATTTCCTTTCTCTTAAGTTACTTAGTAATTCAATTATTTTTATATATTTTCCCTCCTCTAAAAAAGATTATGATGATTATAGGAGCTCCATTTCGCTACCTACATGTCTACCTTCACTTAGATACAGCTAGACGAATAGCGGCAAATAAATATGGAATTATAGACGATAAACCTCGATCTTTAGGCTTTTGGGGCGATAATACCGGTAATGATACCAAGCCTCTACTTCACCCATATTTTTCCACTTCTGACGCTATGAAAGTTGCTTCCGCTCCTTTCTTAGGTGGAATTGCATTATTCATTTTTTTGATAATGTCAGCTCCTCTATTCGCAGGTATGGGTGCATTTGGACTCATATTTCACATTTACCTTATCTTTTGCTGCTTTGGACTGTCCTTTCCCTCCTTTAAAGACTATTCTTTTATGGTTAGTGGAAATAGTATTCGGTCCGGTGGACTTCACCCCGGATATGTCTTATGGGCTTACTTTGTGTTTGCTATTAGTGGATATATAGCTCTTCAGCGGACTGGTTCTGCCCTAGTAGGCTTTCAAGATGGGATTGTCTTTACAGTAGTATACCTCTTTCTACTTGTAGTTGTCTCTCGAGTAAGTAACAAAAAAGCAGTGACAGGATAGAAAGAGAAAAGAATTTTTTTTAAAAAATAATTTTATAGAAAAGTAGTTTTTAGGCAGTTATATTCATGCATTGTGGGGAGTTAGGTACAACACAAAGACTGGCAACCGCTCTATTCCAGAACTCAATTGCGTCATCTTCCTTTAGGAAGAACTTTTCCTCAATGACAGCGTCATACCCATAATAAAAGGCTGCATAGGTATATCTGAAGAAAGTTAGGGTCTTAGTCTGAACGGCTTCTACTTTTCTCACACGATCATGTGTTTCATGAGAAATAAGTGGGGTAATTATGATTTCATATGCTTCGTCGTTTTGGGTCAATAGAATCAATCCTCGCTCGTGTTTTCCTGCATATGAGAATAGAGAGCTGCAAGTATGCGACTACCTAGAGCAGAATTAGCTTCTTTGGTATTTTGGGCTGTAACTGTAGTATTTTGAAAAATAGTCCGAGACATAGTATTAGTGCAGGACATAAACATCAATCTATTCTATTTCCTACAGTATTTAAAGAAAAGAAATATCCAGTTTTTTAGTCTCTCTTTCAGATACTTATAAGGAGTATGCACTTAGATTATTGAGGATTAAAATGGCAGCTGTCACAAGCACCCCTACTGTTGTGCCTGAAATGATTGATAATTCAGAAAACATGGCCGCTCTATTATTTTTAATAGCTTTGTTCCAGCAAAAGGGAGATACTAGTACCGCTACTAAACTGATAGAGACCCTACAGAAATATAAATAAGTTTTATCTTCTTCTTCTTTATTTTTAAAAAAATTAATAACTTCTACTTTTTGAAAATTCAAAATTAATAAAAAATTAAAGAATAATTCCAACAGTAATCCCGAGAATTCTTCCGGCTACTAATCCTACGGAAGTTATCCAGGAAAACCGTGCAAGAGACTTTTTTATACCCTTCTGTCGGGAGAGAACGTCAGGGGTTCTAATGTAGCGTATAAGAAGGTAACCTCCAATGACACCAAGAGTTGCGTCAGCAGGAAGTATATTGAGAATAATACCTGCTACAAGGAGAGAATAATTCATAACCGTATAGATTTGAAGGTTGGTAATAACTGCCTTGATTCCGAAGATTACAGGAAGAGTCTTTACTCCATTTTCTTTATCGCCTTCAATATCCCGTAAATCGCCCATAGTAGTTGTTAGGAACATTAACAACAGGAAGAACGGCACAAATATGAAGAAAAGGGGAGACACACTATTTGTAACCGCACTATAGGCGATTATTGGGACAAAGGACCACCCATAGGCCACGAAAAAGGGTTTGATAATAAAGCTCTTGATTCGAAATTTGGAGTACACTACGCCACTAAACACGGGACCTGCGAGCATTAAGAAAAAAGCAATGAATCGACCTAAGAATAGGAGAGGAGCAAAGCTAATAACCAATAGAACTACAAGAAAAGCCTTACATTCATTGACTGAGAGTTCCCCTGTCACTAAAGGTCGGTGAGGAGCATTAATTCGATCTTCATCAAGATCAGTAAGTTGATTATAACCATAAGAAAACGCTGCTATTGCAGCAATAGAAAGAAGCGCAATAATAACATAAAGTAGATTATTAAGGGTTATACCCGCATAGATAACGCCTACCATCCCATTTGTTAAGCCCATCATGACTACTGTGGGTCTAACAAGTTTTGAGTAGGAACGAAAGAGATTTTTCTGTGGTTGTTCGCTATCCACATTCTCTTTAAGTGCATACATGTGACATATGTCTCCATATGTATCAACCTTGCCTTTAGGTTTTAAAGATCAAAAAAAGAAAAAATGGATATTCAAAGATGAGAACTATTCAACAAAAAATTAGGTGCGTTTGATTTGTTTTTTGATATAGTGAATAGCGGTGGATAACTTCTTTTTTAACCGGGGATCATCAAGTGTACGTAAGTTTCGAGATTTCAGAACCTTTTTACAGGCAATCTCAACGATAGCATGACCATAGATTTCGGGATCTTTAGGAACAATACGTTTGGCTTCCAAAAATTTGCAGAGACGACGACTGACGTCAAGTATTTCCTTCTTTTTAGAGATTGGATGGGACCCCATGTTCAATTCCGCTATTAGGCGAGTCATTTGAAAACGAATCACATCGAAGGTTTCAGTCTTTCCTTTCTTCTTATAAAAATCTTTAAAAGCGCCAGCAGCGACTGCATTGAATTTAGCTTGGGCAATCTCTTTTTTATCTATGTTCATCCCTAATTCCTGGTTGATTTCAAAAACAGTCTTCCAAGGAATAGTACGACAGGAAACTCGTAATAGAGCTTCAATATAACCTAAAATTCTGATTATTACGGTCTCATCCGCAACGACTTTTGCACGATCAATTTTGTGGAGTTCTTTCACGGCACTATCAATCAATGGTTCAGGAAACCATTGGACTAATAGAGAGGCAAAGTGAAGATTACGTTTGATGGTTTTAGAGTCTAAATCGTTCTCTTTAGAACTGATACTTTGGTGAATATATTTGAGTTTGCGAAAATCCTCATGTTTTCCGCGAGAAATAGGACCAATCTCACTACCAAGTTTCCATCGCTTGGTCTTTAGGGTAGGAGATTCATATGAGACGTCTTCAAAGTGGGGAGAAGCAGTTTCAGTTTCTTCTTCTTCAATTTCAGATATAGTTGAGCGAGGTTTAGTATATTTGGAGCGGTTAGCGAGTATAGAAGTCAGATGTGGGGAATTACGATCGCTTTTTTTTGAACCCATTAAACTTGTAACACTCCTTATTCTAAGAACCCTTATAGTCATGGAGGTATTTAAGAATAACAGTGTACCGTCCAAGTGAAAGCTGGATATTTTGATGATTTCCATTTTCGCATAATTTCACTAGTCCATCGAAGGCATTTCCTACCTTGATAGACAAAGACCGGTTTTTAGCATCTTCATGTAGGTCAAAGTTATCATGTTTGGTCTGAAGAATTTTCGAAACATCTAGATAAATCTTTAATTTTTTTATAAAACACATGAGTTTACAACTTTCCTCTAAGGTCTGGTTTTATTTTCATTCAAAAGGACGCTAATTTGGTGCCCGTTGTTTTGTATAGGTAGCTATGTAAACATGAAATTCTCGTGACACCAGTACGAAAAAACAAAAAAGCAACGAGCAAAGTCCCTTATCCCTGTTTAAAAAGAGAATAAAATGATAAAAAATCGATTAAGCAAAGATCGATTCTACTATAAGTTCGCCAAGTGTCTTACCTGGATATTTATTTTCAATCTGATTCACTATAAAGGCAATTTTCAGATTATGAGTAAATAATTCTTCAACAAGTTCATCTACTTCAGTCATTTATTTATCCTCCGAAACATAATGATGAAATTCAAATTTGCAATCTTCATTTGAGCATATCCATAAACTGGTCTTCTCATCTAGTATAGTAGGATGATTCCAACAATGAGGGCAGAGAGGACGGTCACAGTGAGAACATATATCGAGAATTTGAGTATTATGGGAGGAATAACCAGGTTCAGGAACTACGACAGTGGCCATGTGTATCAAAATATCAAGTTCATGCAGTTTATAAATATCGGAAAAAAGAGAAAAAAAGCTAAGCTTCAATAGCAGGAGCCATACGCTGCTCTATGCTGGGAATTTCTGAATTGGGTAGCTCAGTGTCAGTAAAATTGGATTCGACAAAGTTTCTCACAAGAAAGCGTTCAAATGCTATTTGCTCAGAAGTAGGACCTGCCGCTTTTCTTTTTGTCAATAGTTTATCCACTATCTTATCCTCCGTAGAGGTAGCAAGGTCATATATGAGACCAATCCAAAAAATGGCATTAAAGCCAACAACACCATATATTGGAGGGAATCCTAGGTAAAGACTTCCTATTAACACATTTATTGCAAGTAAAGTTATTTTCATATTCATTTACATCAGCTCATGATAAAGTTTCGGTTGGAACCTCTCTTTTGATTGGTTTTCCGGTATTTCTTCGGATATAGAAGATTACTAGGGGAACTACAATAATTACGATCCGTAATAGCTCGAGGGAGGAGATTGGGATGTTCGCAATTTCAATACCATTTTCAGCTCCTGAAGGATTATTGTTTGGAATGTAAGGTATTCCAGTCACAGAAATGTCTATATTAAGTTCAATGATGTTCACCGCTAATTCAGAGGAGGGACGAAAGGTAAAACTGAGGAATAACGTATTTCCTTGAGTTAAATCTGCAATAACACTGTGTTCTGCAGAAAGTTCGGTACTTTCGAAGGAAGAAACACCATCAGTAATCGTAAAACTGGTTTTGGACATAGGTACATCGATAGGACTAAGACTAATATCAAATCGTACACGAATCTTATCACTGGAGTTTACATAAACCTCAGATCTAAGTGTACGTTCTTTTAATATACTTAAAGGAGAAATATACCAAGTACCCTTTGAAATTGATAACGGTACACTAACATTCTCGGAACTGGCGGTAATGGTAGGAGGTGAAAAGGTCTCAAAAATCGCATTTTGGACCAGGAAGGATCCTACCTCAGAGCCAAAAAAGGAGGTAGTAGTGACACTAATTTCGAGTGATATAGTATTAGATAGAATATATAACGGAGTAGTAGGATCTATTCGAAGGGTTAGAGTACTACCTTCAATAAAGATATAAGGTGAAGAATAATCATTACTAGAATCCTCAAAAACCTTAGAAGTCTCAACACCATTTAGACTGATATTTACTAAGACACTTTTGACTGTATCCTCAAAGGCCTGACAGTCGACATGGATCAGTGAGATAGGTTGTTTTTCAGAAAGTGAAAACGTACGCTCATATCGTACGGAGGTAGTATTGTCCAGGGAAAATACTTCTGTGATATTTAAATCAATTTTTTCACTGTCTATGGAGTTAGAAACACCCATAACCTCAAGTGGTCCCATTATAGGAAAAAGTAAAGTCATCACTAGGAGAAGGGCTCCAATGACAGCACCCGGGTCGTTTTTGTTGATCAACATCTCTCAATATACCTACCTCCCTACTGCATTTAAACTTCAGAAAAGAGAAAACGGAAGTATAAAGAGAAATTATGGATATTCTAGAACTAATTTTTGTTGATGCTATAATAAAATATCTCATTCTGTCAGACCAGGAAGATAAATATTGGGGGAGAGACACCAAATGTTAGTAGTCTCCGCAGGAGAACTACTTTCTCCTGCTACTACTACAGAGTGATATCGACGTGCCTTCGTGTGCGCGCACGCGCATGCGCTAAAGGCACGCAGTATGCATAATGGGGGGGAATGGGGGGGAAATAAAAAAGGGAATGGTCTCCCCTTGTTAGAAGATAAGTCAAGCAAAATTATAGAAGCATATATTGAATTATATAATTGGTGATTGGTAGGCCCATCATCATGACAATAGAAGACATTACAGAATAGTAGACCTACCAATCCATATTATGAGCTATAACATTTATATTCATTTTCTTTGGTTAGTGTTTATTCGGTGATTTGTCATGACGAAGGAAGACAATGAATCTTCTTCTATAGAAACTGAAATTGTGAAAGACTTTCCCATCCATAGAAGATGGCGTAAAATTATTGTTAACGTAGCTAAAGAACAAGTTAATGCGATGGAAGAGCCTGAAGAATGGAGTGAAATATTACAAGAATGGTCTTGGTTTAGAAAACCTACACCATGGATCTTTGAAACTTTGGATAGTCTTGTTCGATATCCAGCAAGTTCAGCATATATGCTTGCAAATAATTATATGTTTGATAAAAACCTAGAATCTGAAAATACTACTGATCAGGAGATAAGAAATCTTGCTGCAAGGTTTAGAAGGGCACTGTATAAACTCTATAATGTTGGATTAATTAGAGCTATTACAATAAGCCCTGAAGAAATTGGTCTAGGAAAAAATACAGTAACAATTTGGGTTACTCCATTTGCAAAAGAAAAACAAGTCGAAAGAGCGGTACACCTCTACAAAGTGATGGGCGGTACACCAGGAAGGTTACCTAAAAACGACAAAAGGACTCCCAAAGAAATTACTGAACATAATAGGAAAATGAAAGCTTATGCAGTTTACGATCGATATAAAATTAACCCCCAAGTCCATGATCATTACAAATGTAGTAAAAATCATCCTGAGGGTCTCCGAAGGTACCAAAAGATCAAATCTGCCTACCATAGAAGAAAAATATCACGAAAATGTCCTTCTTGTAAACGTGACTTAATTCAAATTCCCTATGAGGAATTTATGCCTCTAAAAAAGAGAGCTCTCGAACAGGAGTTTAATGTTAAGTTATAAAAAGGAGAAAAAAGGTGACAGATTAGAATCTCTTTTTCCATTTGACGAGCACGGTGCCCACTAAGGTAACAAGGCTGACACCTATCATTCCTACGGTAGTTATTAGGTCAGTGGAGGTCTGAGTATTTTCAGTGGATTCTGTCGGAGTATTGGTGGGTTTATCTGAAGTAGTGGTAACTATTTCCTCAGCAGTGAGTTCTCCAAGGAAATAAGTGGTTTCAGCGCCGTAAATGTCGGTTGCAATCAAAGTTAGTGTATAATTGCCTCTTTCTAGGTATATAGTGGTGTACCAGAGATCAAAGTTGTTACTGAGCAGATATTCAGTATCATTGACATACAGTATGACACTGGCTACTCCAGAAGCGTCTGTAACAATGGATTCAAGGTTCAATTCTAGCGGTGTAGTCATAGTAGCTAAGGCTTCAGCACTTGGATAAATTGACTCAATTACCGGTGCCTTTGCACTAATGTTGAAAATATATTCATGACTAATCTGAGTCCCGAGGCTATCAGTGATACTAAAGTCCACAGTGTATGTACCTGGTTGATCAAACTTAAGTTCTCCAGTCAAGGTCGCAGTTGAGTCTAAAGTTTCGATTGTTTTTTCATTGTTATGTATTATTGTTACATTGGTGAGAGCAAGGGTAGTACTGGCCTGTAGTGTGAAGTTAGTACTTTCTCCGTCGAATAAGTTTTCACTTGCATAAAGTACAGAAATTTCTGCAGGTTCAACGTTTAGTGTGCCAATGTCCAGTGTTGCTTGAGTTCCATGGATATCTTCACCGATAACAGTAATGATATAGCTACCTGCAGGGAAATGAGTGGAGTAACTATAGGAATTATCGGAGTCATTATAGTCGAGATCGTATTGCTCGCCATTGATATAAATCCAGTGATAGTTAATACCTGAGCCATCCTCA
>JABUBK010000273.1_pt1 | contig 11931 bp, 11 predicted proteins | sample 7332671 | NCBI WGS metagenome assembly JABUBK01 (sample SAMN07256342, study PRJNA390944) | subsurface metagenome | isolation source: Methane hydrate marine sediment | place: Pacific Ocean: Eastern North Pacific, ODP site 1244 | collected 2002
TTTGCAGCGCTAGCAACAATTACGAAATACTAAATCTCAAAGCGGGTGAATCATTGAAGTCTTTTGGGGCTGCTTCAAAAGTATTATACCAGATTATCCAAAAAGACCCTAACAAATCGGACCACATTATTGCTATTGGAGGTGGTACTATTATTGACATGGCTGGTTTCGTTTCTCAGTTAGCCCTAAGAGGAATGCCATTGATACTTATTCCAACCACTCTTCTCTCGCAAGTTGACGCGGCCATAGGAGGTAAGAACGGACTGAATATCAAAACCAGGAAAAACAAAATAGGTAGCTTCTATTATCCAGAATTAGTGATTTGCGATACAATCTTCTTATCTACATTATCGGATAGGGAATTGTGTAGCGGAATGGCGGAAATAATTAAAATATTCGCTATCCATAGCAAAAAAGCCTTTTGGAGCTTGCTCAGTAATCGCGTGGATACAAATAGACTTGAGTCAGACGCATGGTTAAAGGGCATTATTTCAAAAGCAGTATCTCTCAAAATTGAATTGCTTAACCTCGATCCCTTTGAGACATCAGCAAAAAGGTTGTTGAACTTTGGTCATACTTTTGCTGGTTCATTCGAGGAATTTTCTGAGTTCAGCATTACGCACGGTGAAGCTGTTTTGCTCGGAATGCTTTGTGAAACAAAAATTAGTGAACTGACGGGACATTGCTCATCGGCGGTATTCGAAGCTATTTATCTTCTGGTTTCAATATTTCTTACGCCTCAATGTATTTCTTTCCAAATAACAGGAAGTTCATTAAGAAAAGCGGTTAACAGCACAAAGAATATGAGAGGGGGGAAAATGAACATTGTCCTTCTCAAAGAAATAGGGACAGGGTGCATAGTAGATGACGTCCCTGAAAGTATCGTAATCAAGGCATGGGAACATGTGGCGAATAGAATAGTCTGTGGAAAGTCAACCGAAAAAAGTAAATAGTAGTTCCACTTTCATATTCTTGCCATGATTTATAATAACAGAAAGGAAATTATGGAAAAGGAGTCTGAGATGTCAGACAAACTATGGAGAACCTTAGATTCAGCATATGTTGTGAACAGCAAATATCTGAAGATAAGAAAAGAGAAGGTTGAACTGCCAACAGGGGACGTCTACAACGAGTATTATATTAACGAGAGACTGGGATGGGTATCCATATTCTGTGTAACAAAAGAAAACAGAGTGATCTTAAATCGTCAATACAAGCATGGAATCGGCCAGTATGTGTTGGAATTGCCCGCTGGTAATCTTGAAACAGGTGTATCTCCTCTAAAATGTGCACAGAAAGAGCTCCTAGAAGAAACAGGTTATAAGGCAAGGAATTGGGAGTACGTAGGGAAATTCATTTTAGATCCTACATTTAGTGAGGGTTTTATGTATCTCTACTATTGCGATCAGGGTGAAAAGGTGGTGCATAAAACTCGTGATCCGAGGGAAAAAATAGAAACTGTATTGGTGGACATCGAAGATTTAATCGAGTTGTTAAGAAAAAACAACATCACTGTGATAGGGCATGTAGCTGGAATATATACAATTTTGGACAGAAAGAATCTTGCTATATTCAATCGATAGAGCAATGTGGGAAAAGATTGCAAATTATAAAGTGATTATAATAAGCCTCATTTCAGTGATTGTGGCTATAGTCATAGTTACCTTGGCAGAAAAGTATTTGGCTGTTGGCACATTAAGAATAGTAATCCTCGATATTTCAAGCGCAGTTCTCGTCATAGCGGTAATTGGTGTTATCTTCGATTTATTTCTTCGAAAGGAAATGATAAATTTAGTCGTAGAGAGAGCGCATCTTTCATGGGCAGTTATACAAACAGGGCTAAAAAGCATCAGAATTGGTAGGGATTACTTGGATCTGAAAAGGCGCGTTAACGAAAGTCGAAAAGCGGTATGCTTTTTGGGTGTGACTTCCCATACTCCCATAATCAGTTGTAGAAATGAGATTAGAGATGTCTTAACAAAATATAGAGTAGAAGTCAATATATTAGTTTGTGAAGAAGAATCATCTGGTATTAAGGAGCGAGAAGGTGAGGAAGGTGCAGAAGGTATCTTTTCAAAGGAAATCCTTGACGTTGTAAGGCTATTGCAAGACATAGTTAGTGAAATTGAATTAGGTAGTGAAAGGGGTATTTATAAAAAGAAAGAATTTGGGAAAGTTGAGATTAGACAATATAGTAGATTGCCATTCTGTAGTTTATATATTTTCGATTGGAAAGAATGTCTGTATATTCCGTACCTTTTTAAAATAAGAGGCGCCAACTGCCCTGTATTCAATTTTCTGCTGTCAAAAGGTGGGGACTCAGTTTTTATTCTTCTGAAGGCACATTATGAAAACCTATGGGATGATGCAAAAGGAAACATAGCGTTCTCTTGGCCATCTCAAGGCGAAAATTCATCAATAAGTTAACCTCTACTCAATTAGTCAATTTTGACCCTTTATATTACTATCAACAACTACGCCTAACAGCGGACAAAACGGAAATCAAACATTTCCCCAAATTGCCTCCAGCGACTTCTTCTATCCACAAAACGAAATGAGAGATAATATGAAATCCGTATATTTCTCGAAACTTAACAAAAAGCGAATTTCGTATATAATTGAATTAGGCGAAATAGGAAACAAGAAATAACTAATTGAAATAGACGATATTTGTAAACTACTGACGCTAAGTAGATATTATCATACAGTTTATTGGAGGGCGATGGTGTTAATGGAAACATACCTCTGTTGAGGAGTCTAGCGGGGTTCGATTCCCCGCCGCCAAAGGGCATAACGCTAATTTTGTGTTCTTTGGCGACGGGGAATAGTTACTTGGAGAAGAAAGTTGTATAAAGACCACTGCAAAAATGTTTGGAAGATTGAAAAAGCAATTAAGCTAATTCAGATAGACTTACGAAGATACATCTCAACAGAACAGGAAGAAAATGAATATATTTATACGAAATTGCTATCTTATTTAGTCACCTGCTGGTCTGAAGTAAGAATATTAAAACTTACGCATGAACAATCTGCTTTTACACAAGGTGAGATAGATCAAATAAAATCCTCTCGTACCCTTAAAGGCAAATGGCTTTCAGCTTTAAATATATCAATCTGTAAAGCATACAATATAAATATAACTGATGATCAAAGCCTTATCAGTAGAAAATTAGATTTTACTCCAAGAAGGAGATATGAAGGACTGATAGACCTAATACAAAATGATTTACTAGAATCAATATCCGTTAGAAATAGGATTGCTCATGGCCAATGGTGGATTGCCTTTACTAGAGATTTAAAAAATACTTCTAAAAAGCTAACCGCAAAATTACATAAAGAGAATATTGTCAATTTACAGCTTCAGTTAAAGTTATTTATAAGTCTTGCCCGGATTATTCATGATTTAGCAGTTTCTCCTGCTACGTTTGAGAGAGATTTTGACATAAATTATAAGAAAATTGAGCAGCAAAGAAATAATCTACATAATAGAGATTATAATAAATACAAACAGAAAATGAGAGAAAAATACCAAAGAGGTTTATTAAAAAGAAGAAAAGTTTCATCATCTCCATGATTCAAAATATTTTCTTTAAGATATTTATATAATGCTTATTAAAATACTATTTTCTTACTTTGCACAACATTTCCTAAAAGGTGTCAACACTTTTTTTAAGAATTAGATCTCAATTACTAGCACACATTTCCCCATTTTGCTTTTCACTTGTAGAAAGGAGATAGAGAATATGACTAACTACATTTATGATAGCAGAGGTAATGCTGTTGGATTTTGGATGAAGCGCTATATCTATAGACTCGATGGAACGCCAATAGGCCAACTCAATCGAACGCACGTTCATAAGCTATCTGGAGAGTACGTGGGTGAGCTCCATAAACATATGGTAGTAGACAAACATCTTGGCAATTTAGGCAACATTGGTAATCCAGGAAATCCAGGTAACCCTGGGAATCCGGGCAATCCTGGAAATCGCGGAGCTGTCAACTATGGTTACCCTGATGTATTTCACAAGCTACCGTAGGATAAACTCCATCTAACATTTCCTAAGACGTCAAGATATTTTTGGGAAATTAGGCTTCGCTTATATGATGTATTTCTCCATTTTACTTCAATAATGACTCTGCTAATTGAGTTGCCTGAAGAAATCTCCACCAGAACTCTCCAGACTTAACAAAAAGTGAATTTCGTATATAATTGGGTTACGTGATATACCACTCGAAGCAAAAACGAACGGGGGTATCAATGTCCGACAAACGCATTGAAAAGATAAAATCATTAATAGAAGAAGGGCAGTCTTTCGACTATGACAATTTCTCGCCTAAGGGAGAGTATGGGTACCCATCCTCGCTTAAGGCAGAATACGTCGCTTGGAAAACCAAAGTAGAAAATCTTATTGTGTTGCTATTTGGGAAAAGCAGCCCTCTATTTGAAACTTACAAGAAAGGTGATTCTGTTCCTGTTATAGGCAATGGGCCAGACAAGTTTGAAACTGCCCAAGGCTTCATATTAGGATCTCTGAGTGCTGCAATTGATATCCTAAAATTTGAGCCAAAAGGGAAAGAGAATGAAAAAAGAACCTTCGGAAGTAACAATAGAGTTTTCGTCGTTCACGGGCATGACGAAAAACTGAAGAACCAGCTTGAGATCTTTCTTACTGAAATTGGACTAGATCCTGTAGTGCTCCATCGTAAGCCTGATGAAGGTCTGACTATAATCGAAAAATTTGAGAAACACAGCGATGTTGGATATGCATTTATTCTTCTGACTGCTGATGATGTTTCTTATTCTGCTTCAGAAGACAGTATGTCGGACTCGGCTCGAAAAAAGGAAATGAGGGCACGACCAAATGTGATTTTTGAATTTGGCTACTTTGTGGGAAAACTAGGCAGAAAGAGAGTTTGTTGCCTCTATAAAAAGGGTGTATCACTTCCTACAGATGTTTCTGGTATGATATATAAAGAAATTATTGACAATGTTGAAGAGGCTGCGTTTGCAATACTGAAAGACCTAAAAGCAGCAGGCTATAACATAACTGTTTAATATCGTAGCACTGCACACAGTAGCGTGTTTGCAGTTGTCTCACGCACCTAAGTTCCTTCAGTAACTTCTTATATCCGCGCGACGCCGGACGAAATGCTCATTTCGGCACAAAGTATCCTTCTAGAGAATAAACATTAATTATAGAAATTCCTATCTAGACAAGAAGATAAAAACAAAAAGCTTTAAAGACTTAGTCAGGGAGCGGGACAAAAATTTATACTCATGTTGCGATGAAAAAATTAAGCAAGATCAAGAGTCCGCTCGATTTAGTGTCGGGAAATAGCAGGAAGAATGACCAAGAAGTTCGCATATACTGGCCCAGTGAGAGATAACCCGAAGCCCGTATATCTTCAAGCTTAACAAAAAGTGAGTTTTGTATATAATTGAGTTATAGGCCATTGCGGGCTAGATTATGAAAGGAGGGATCAAAGTGGAAAAGAGTGAAAAGCAAAAATTAGCACACGATTCATTGCTCAAAGAAATACACAACATAGACCACATCACCGAGATGCATACCCAGATAGTTATCCTTATCTCAGGAGCACTCATAGCTTTTGCATCTTCTCATCTGAATTCTCCGACAGTGGTATATGTACTATCCGTTTTCGGAGTCCTAATCAGCATTGAGTGGATATTGAAGGTCGTTAGACACCGACATATCTTTCGCACGTCATATGATAAACTGACTGAGCCCCAACGTAATCTTGATATCGATGCTCTTCGACCATTACCGCAACCGCATAAGAAGCTTTTCTCGTTGGATGGTTTTATCATTCTGATCTGGTTAGCGATATTCTTTCTGTTGTTCTGGATCGGTCTCCCGCTGTTAGTACGCTTTGGATGTATCTAGGGAATTAGTCTATGGTAATATTTCGAAGGTAAACCAGAGATTTCGGGTTCGATATATCTTATGAAATGGTCCGCAACAGCATATAACATGGCACAAGCGGCCGACGTCCAAATGGTCGCTACGGTCGCACTTCGTTTGTGCCGATGACGTTAGATGAAATTGCTGTTGGTAGATTATGGTGAATGAGATGACTTCAGAGGAGATAAAGGAAATAGCAAAAAAGGAGCGTTGTGCGGTTGTTCAACATCGCAGTGGCCCCGCCATCGTGGTTGCTGGCCCTGGTTCAGGAAAAACTACGACTCTAGCAGGAAGATTTATTAGCCTTTGCCAAGAGGACGGATATGACCCATCTCGTATTGTCGCCGTTACTTTCACAAATCATGCTGCAGATCAGATGAAGAAAAAGGTAACAAAGAAATCCGGAGAATCGAAGGTTTCCGAGGTACGCATCGGCACATTGCATTCTTTGGCAAAACGATTGTTACATCTGTATTCCGACAGATTAAATCTGCCATCTACATTTCGGGTAGTAGGGAGACTACAAGAAGCGCTTTTGCTTGCAGATGTCCGTCTGGAACTCAAAGGTCAAAATCTCAAACTCGGGCGCTACCAAAATAAATATCTTGCTCGCTTCAAAGCGTCCAAGGCGTTCATTCCAGATCTTAATGTAATTGCTAAACTTTCCTCCGAAAGAGGGTTTGCTACTCAAGAACTATTTGACGAGTGCTATAGCTCGTTCCTAAGGTATTACAAAAGTGTAGACTGGTACGATGTCATTGCGCTTGCGGTGAAGCTTTTACAAGAGCATGAGGACATTCTTTCAAAAGTCGCTGGTGGAATTGACCATCTGCTAGTAGACGAATATCAGGATTTGAACCGAGCGGACCATGAATTAATCCGTTTACTTGCAACGAAAGCCGACTCGCTGGTGGTCTTTGGCGACGATGATCAAAGTATCTATCAAACGGGGAGATTCGCCAATCCCGGAGGTATAAAAAATTTCAAAAATGTTTATCGTAATGCCAAGGTATATCCCCTCTCAGTATGCTGGCGCTGTGCGTCATCGATTCTGGACGCAGCCTGGAAAATGATAGATGTAGACGAGAATCGAATGCCAGAGCGGATGCCCAAGGAAAAACCCATTCCGAACCCAGAGAGAAGATGTGGCGAGTTTGAAATCAGGCCACTAAAAAGTGAAAAAGCAGAAATACAAACCATTTTGACCGAGTTGGAGAAGGAGTTGAATAGCGACCAGTTGCCGAAGGACATTTTGGTTTTGTTCCATAGCAGGGAAATTGGTCGTAAATATGTTGAGACAATGCTGAGCAATGATCTCAACGTTAAAAATCTACTTGGCCAACCCCATACAGCTTCTAAAGCAGTGCTCTTGCTATATGAGACGTTACGTCTCCTGGACGATGAATCTGATAGTCTCGCGGCAAGGTTTTTGTTACAAGAGCTTTTTGAACAAGGGGCCTCATGGATCGCTAAAAGAAGGCGTGCTTCTCAGCAGCGGGGTATTTCATTGTGGCAATCAGTGATTGCTAATGCAAATATTCCTCAAGCAATTCTATCTTGGTCTAAAAAGCTACAAAAGTGGCGTCAAATGGATAATGTAGTTGAAATATTGACTGAACTTGCCTCAGTGATGGGAATTGATGATGACCCAGAGATAAAGAAAATTATCGAGTGGAGTCGTGAGCAAGAGTCGATAGCAATCCATAAGATTATAGTTGGATTGGAGCGCGGATTTGAGTTTGAGGGACCGGAATCAGAAGAAACTGAGGAAGGCTGTGTCATCAAGGTTATGACTATGCACGGTGTCAAAGGGATAGATGCAGATGTTGTTTTTGTTCCAGCTCTTGAAGACGAATTGATACCTAACCAGTGGTATGAGCCTGAACAGCGACGGCTTCTATATGTTTCTATGACTAGAGCGAAACGGCGACTTTTACTAAGCTGGGCGTGGAGCCGCACTGGAAGCGCCTCCCACCGTAGTTCTAGACGAGCCGAAATCCAAAGAGACCGTTCTAGATTTCTTGAAGATATGGAAAGAAAGAGTAAGGAACGGCTTTTGAGGAGATGAGAACGCAAGTAGCATAGTCCTATTGACCTGCCCCCATTAATAGTACCACCTCCTAAGTTAGAGTCAACGGAACGATGGTCTCGGCGGCAGGTGGTCGGTAGTTGGAGGTGCTGCGCAGGCGTAACCCTCCAAAACCTGATTGACAAGTGCTGAGATTTGGGTTATGTTGTCTCTATCGATGTTCTTAAATGTTTCCGGTGTGATATGATGGTACGGCAGTTATTTGCCACTGCCGACGAAAGGAGGGGTATGAAATGGTTCAAGAGTCACAAAAAGTCACAGTATTCCTTGACGCTACGCCGAATCTACTCAAGCATCCCGTTGGTAAGATTATGCTGAGAAAGACGTTGGCACAATCTATGCATGAGAATATTGACTCAAATATTGATAAGATTGTTGATCGATACGCTTTTCTACCGGCACTTACGGTTCACTACGGTGAGTACTGCAAACTTCTCAGCCAAGCGCGAGATTTGTTTGTCTGGGGTTATTTCTACTCATGTGTCACTATGTGTGGAATTGTCGCTGAAAGGATTGTGAAAGACATATTCTCAAGGAACCTCTTGGTTGTCGCTGGCGCTAAGATTACTACGCCCAATCAGAAAGCAAAGAAAGACTTGGAATCCTTTGGCGCCAAGGAAGTCTGCGAGTTCTTGATCGACTCGGGGGTTCTCAACGAGAACCTGTGGTCTCCTCTAAAAAGTCTAGGAGAGCTACGAAACAAATATGCTCACGCCGGCGGGAAGAAACCGGAAGAGGACGCGCGCAAATCCATCAAGCATCTCCATAGCATTGTGGACGGAACCGTTTCGGTCTTTAGGGAATTTGCTGTTCGACACGGTAAGTTGGTTCGGAAAAAGCCAAAAACTGCGTGACTATTTATGCCAATGCCGATCGCAACGGAGGCAAGTCCGGTAACTGAGTACCTGCTAGTCAGTATTCTGGAATAAGCTCGATTCCTCACCTTTGAATTCCGCCAAACCATATTGATAAGTGCTGAGATTCGCCTAAATTCATTTCCAGAAGATGCTATCAGGAAGTTCTCACATAAATGGTAAAGTAGATGCATCTATACGTTGTTAGGCGAAATCGTCCCTGAAGGATAAAAAGCCGACATCTGTATTGCCTGAAAACAGAAAATCCTTTTCTGAGTCGACATCAAACATTTGAACAGCTACCATTAATAACTTTGGAACATGGAATGCGCAAAAGGAATAATAATAGTCTGGTTGGTAAAATTCAATTTTCAATATTATTTTTGTTAGGCGGAAGCTATATTTTTGCCATATTGAATTTGACATACTGGTTAATGTTCCGTTCTTTTATTTTTTGTATTTGGATTTATCTTATACCCATTATCGTTTCTTTCCCCCGGATGGCTTATTCCTCTTGCTAAATGCCAGAATGTCAAGTCAATCTTGCTTTGGATGCTTGGTGTAATCGTAATTTCTTTTTTCATTAATCTTATGGGCCACTATGGTCTAGGAGGTGGTGATCTTGGGCCAGGACCTGTTTAATACTCTACGACCCGCAGACCGATAAACAAAAATAAACCCTCCCATTTTCGATGACTTCACAGCCAAACGCCCACCAGTCAATAAGTTTAGATAGGTGTGGGAATAGGCTTTGGAGAAAGAGTTTCGTACCAGAGCACTCCAATCAGATTGATAAGTGTTGAGATTTGGGCTAGGAACGGCTTTTTGACTACTTTGATTCTGGACAAATAGTCAGTTGGAACGGGAGGATTTTGTGACCAATTTGTGACTATAATCAGTACAAATTCAGGCAAATTCAGCTAAATTGGTGGGAACACGAAAAAGCCAGAAGTTAGTCTGAATCAAGGATTTGCTCATCTGGAAATGAACGTGGGTCATAGGTTTCCTAAACCGCGGGTCGCGGGTTCAAGTCCTGCCAGGCGCGCCAGTAATCTCTTTATGGTAAAAGGTTTCACCATCCGCTCTTTTCGGTCATTTTCTTAATTCCCCCTTTTGTGACTAGTCCTTTGCACAAAATATCCAAAGCCATTTTCTGTAGGTAGGGTGTTATGGCAGTTCCCCTTTAATATATTCGAAGAGCCTTTCACAATCTCTTAGAATTCTTTCAGCTTCATATTTGGATACCAATCTTTCTTCGTATTCAGCCATGTTCTTTATGTGCACTATTCTCGCAATTCTATTTGCATTTATGTCCATTTCTTGGCTACTTTTAATTGTTTTGAAAAGAGTTACAGCTTCATTATGACTTCCTCCAGCATAACGTTTACCCAGAAAATATACGCATATAGCGTCGCAGGCTGCTATACACGAATGAACAGCATTAATGGTAGCCGCATTCCATTTCTTACTGTTGAAGGAGTTTCTTGCTGCATCCAGACATTCCTCAGCCCGTTTAAGATAGTTAATATATAATGGTCTTGAAATAACCCTAGTTTTTAATTTGCGTACCATAATCTATCCTTTCGTTCTTGGAAATACTTGCAGGCCTTTGTTGACTTCAGAGATAATTTTTAATCTTTTTTTCTGACTCACTTCCTTTTCCGTTAAGACGTAAGGAGCTAGTCTATTCCCATATACCTCAAGGCATATATTTGATAATTTATCTAAGAATTTTTCAAGTTTTTGTTTATCTTGATTATTCTTAACTACGATAAAGACATCTATATCACTATCCGGTCTTTCTGAGCCCTTTGCTAAAGATCCAAATAGAACTACCCTTTTGATTAATGCTTTTGGCAAGTTTTTCACTAAAGTTTCTTTTAAATTCTCCAATGGTTCTTTTGTCTCCGAAACTTCTTTAATTAATTTATGTAAGACTTTAAAGGCATAGCTTTTCCGATTTACTCTCCAAAGGTGAGCTTTTCCGACAACAACAAAATTCACAAAATTCATATCAGCAAGTTCTCGCATAGTTCGATTTACGCTCATATGAGAGACTTTCAAAATGGAAGCTATTTCTCTTTCGCTCATAGAAGCCTCGTAGGTTAGCAAAAATCTTATGATTTTTACCTTTGTCTTAGAGTTTAACGAATTTAACAGTGAAGTATGGAATTTCATATTAGTCTTCCTGTAACATATTTGTTACAAGTGTAACATATTTTGAGATATCGTCAAGTATTATCTCACTCTATTAGCTGAATTTTAAAAGGGGAGTATCATGAAGCTTCTTTCCATGTTTTCATCAACCTCTTCCCCAAAATATCCAAGGCTGTCTTTTTGTGTTCTGGAGAAAGATGGGCATATCTTAGGGTCATTTCAAAACTCTTGTGACCCAGAAGCTCCTGAACAGTTTTCAAATCTACTCCCGCCATCACCAGGTGAGAAGCGAATGTATGCCTCAAATCATGAAATCTGAAATCAACTATTCCGGCTCTCTTTCTTGCTCCCTCAAAGGCTTTTCTAATATTTCCATACCGCTCGCCATTCTTCTTACAAAAAACCCAGGGATTGCCAGGAATTCTTCTTATGGCCAGTAGACTTCTATAAACGACATCATTCAGGGGAAGTTCCTGGTGAGGAGATAAAACCATTGATTTTCTTGAAAAAAATGATAAGAATAATTATCGCTAATCAAAATTGCCAGATAAAGTGAAACTATGCCTTATCGGAAGATATAAAGTAGTGGAATAAATTGATCACAATACCAAGTAGAATAACAATATAAAGGGGCAATGATATGTACGAATATATTAATGGCGATAGAATTGTCCATAGCACCTTAGAAAGTGGAAAGGATCTTATTATCAAAGACCAATGGAAGAGAGAGTATCATTTCAAAATAGCGTCATTTCCAGTACCAACAGGACTGGCATCAGAAGCAATGGAAGTAAAAGGGGACAACTCGGTTGGATACATGTTCAACATCCTCTCAGATTTTGATACAGATCCCGAAGTTGCCGAAAAAAGGCTTATAAGGAAGATCAAAAGAGGGATCAACCGGCTA
>JABUBK010000274.1_pt1 | contig 11925 bp, 17 predicted proteins | sample 7332671 | NCBI WGS metagenome assembly JABUBK01 (sample SAMN07256342, study PRJNA390944) | subsurface metagenome | isolation source: Methane hydrate marine sediment | place: Pacific Ocean: Eastern North Pacific, ODP site 1244 | collected 2002
ACTTGGCCGCAGCCCTCGACTTTTATCACAATAATGGCCTCATTCGTTCCCCCTGGAACACCGCCCTTACCGATACATGGACTGATCAGTTTATCGGCCTCAATTTCGGCCGCTTCATGTGGGATCCCCAGCTTGCACTTGACCCCAGGAAATTTACCAACCTGCAGTTGAAGCTCACCCTGGACATTGACGCCGGCGGAAACGCCGCCGATCAGAATAGGTTGAGAGTTCAGGCCGCCCTATTCGATCAAAAGGCCATTACCCCCATCGGCGTTTTGATGCAGAAAGAGATCAAAGATTATGCCATGGCCTCCCTGGCCCATGAGTACACTGATCTCCCAACCGATTATCCGTACAGAAAGTTTCTCATGCGATGTCAATCATCCGGCCACGAACCCAGGGCACTGGTCAGGAACATCAAGCTTTCAGAGGACGTCGATAAGAGAATCATTGTCGATCACGGGTCAGAGGAGATTATGCGATCTATCGCGATCAACACGCCCATGATCAAGGAGCACTGGTTTATTCCTATCGACACGGCCGTCCGCTATCTCTACTGCACTCCCACAACCCGCGTTGCAGCCACCGGGTCAATTTGGGCACAAACAGTAACCGCCGGCGACCTCGCTTTTTACAACGGCGACGGCGGCCAGCTTGAGATGTATGCCGTAACAGGTGCTCAGAATGTTCAGGTTATGGTTGAGGGTTGGTGCCCTCATGGCGTCTGGGAGATCCCAATGGGTATTCAGGACGACATTGACGACTGGTACGACGTCACCAAGGTCGGGAGCTTAAAGGCAGATATCGAATCAAGAAGCGCCGCCGATTCTACCGATTCGGTTCAGATCTTCTTACAGCAGTTGAGAAAGTACGCCTAATCTTTTAAGGAGGTGTGCTTTGAGGCAGGTTTATTTAAACGAGGTTATAACAACCGAACCCGCGACCCCCGGTCATTATTTCTATGATAACCCTGTAGCTTCTGGCAAGGTTTTGGTTATCAGGAACCTTGCTGTCTACTGGGACGGATTTAAGGCCACGGAGACCGGCCAGTTCTTCATTAAGGACGGAGCCAGGAAAATATTTTTGGGTGATGACCAGCCCGAAAAGCAAGACGGCCACGCCTATTGGACAGGCGAAGTTTCCCTCGGCGAGGGTGACAGAGCGGGTGTTTATTGCCCCTTATCTGCAGCAAGCGATGTTGTTCACTTTTTTATTTGTGGGGAGCTATACGACATAGAAGACTGGCGGGGTTGAAGTGGACTACGTCCTTTACATTTCAACCCCTAAAAACACCACAGAACCCGACCCTTTGATCACCCCGCTCCGCCTTTCAAAAGGTCGGCTCTCCGGAGGTTTTCTCTATTTTCCCAGAGGGCCTTCCGGAGTACTCCACTTTATAGCCCGCATAGGCGTTCATCAAATAGCCCCTTTTAACGTTGGTCAATCCTACCGGCTTAACCAGGCTCTTATCCCTCTTGATCTTAATATTGACTTTTTTGAACCTCCGTATATAATCGATTGCGTGACCTGGAATGATTCCACCACTTATGCACATGCCTTGACCGTAGGCTTTTTTCTCGATCCATACAAAAAACCACGGATCCATAAAGGCATTGTTAAGAGTCTTTATGACGCTACGCTTGGTTACAAGAAGGGAAGCGACAGGAAGATATAGATTATGGCAGACAGGGAAGATTACGACCTCGGAGGCGCGGAATCGGTTGAGATAACTCAGCCCACTCCCAGAGAGGAATTTGAGGTAGTTCAGGGAACGCCGGCAGATCTTAAGGCTACTGTTACCCAGGCCCAGAAGGATAGGACTGTCACCAATCCAACAGCATCTAATCTTAAAGCAGAGCTACACCAACCCGCGGCCAAAGAAGAATTTGAGGTAGTGCAGGGAACGCCGGCAGATCTTAAGGCTACTGTTACCCAGGCATCCGCCACAAGAACCGTCGAGCAAGCCACCGAGGCGAATCTAAAGGCCATTGTCACTGTCAATGACTTCCAGGACTTAATAGACGAGGTGAGACTATTGAGAAATTGCAATTTATTGGTGACAGGTCAGACCACTAAGTTCCTCACCGGCGATGACGGCGACCTGGAAAAGGGTGTGATTAAGGCTTATAGCGTTTTAGACACCGGAGACTATTCCGGGACAACCAACATCACCATCAATTCCAAGACTCATGCGCTATCAAATAACTGTGTGAAGGACAACAACACCGGCCTGATGTGGGCACGCTATGTGCCCAATGCGGACATCGGCCCTTCCGCCAACGGTTATCTTTTTTGGCAGCAATGGACACTGGACGATAAGACAGATATCAGCTTCGATTCAGCAACCAAGAAAATAGCGAGCGGCGCAAGCCAGTTCTCCACCGCAGCCCTTTGCGTCGGCCGTAAATTCACTGTATCAGGTTCTACCAGCAATGACGGCACCTACACCGTTGCAGCCATTAGCACAAGCGAGATTACCACCACAGAAGCCCTTGCGGATGAGGCCGCAGGCGCAACCATAACTATTGCCACGGTCGATGATCTCATTTGGGATTTTAAAGACCAGGCAAATACCAACACCTTAGCAGGCCATGACGGCTGGCGCATACCTAATTATCTTGAGCTTCTAAGCATAATCGACGCCGGCGCATATAACCCATGCACCGACGCCACTGTATTTCCAAGTACTACTCTAACTTATTTCTGGACCTCTTCCACCCATGTTTACAGCACCACTTACTCATACATCATTCCTTTCAACTATTTTACTCTCACCTACACCCTTAAGGACGCCACTAAATACCCTGTCCGCCTCGTCAGAGGATAACCCTTTTTAGAAAGGAGGTGGTATAAGTTATGGCAAACGAACAAGATTTTAAGGCCCCTAATCCCGGAATAGGGTTCACATGGATTATTCAGATCCTGATCAAGATCTTCTCCGGCCTTTTTCCTCAGATCACCACGGAGCTACGCTATCAGCTAGAGCGATTTCTCCTGGATTTTTACGACAAGGCCATGGAGACTGATAATCCCTGGGACGATTTTCTGGCCAGGTTTTTATTGAGAATATTCTCAATCCCGATTCCAAGTTAAAGGGCAGCCACGTATGCTCTGGAAGCCAGGCATAGGACTAATCTACTTCCTCGCCTTTATTTACCGTGTGGTGTGGGGAAACTTTTGGATTAGGCTTATACTTATATGCACAGCTGTACTCGCCAGCCTGCTTACTATATTTTTTTCAGTGGAGGGATGATCCGATGAAAACGAAAACCTCATTTCTTTTTATTGCCATTTTCGCTTTTATTATCGCCTTTATCTTGGTTCTTGCCCTGCTTTCCCTTGCATACGCCGACCCCTTTTTGATCTGTGACCCACAGACCAACGTTACCCACTACGTTGTCGACATGGACGGCGATAAAACAACCGTGCCGGCGTTCGATTTAGGAGACGGAACCGTCATGTTAAAATACGACCTTGCAGGGATCCCTACGGGAACCCACAATGTCGAAGTCAAGGCAAAGAATGTTTGGGGGGAAAGTACTTCCGTCCCTTTCGATTTTACAAAGGCGCTCCCGGGTGTCGTAGAGCGCCTACGTATCGAATAAATTAAGGAGGATCCTGAACAATGTTTTTCTCACATAATATTACTGTTACCCATGGAACCACCGAGGACACGGCCGAGGAAACAGAACTCGAGCTTTCAGCAGGCGTAATTCATCAGATTGATTTTCTCTTCCCTGTTAACTCTAACAGAGAAGTCCGTGTCAAGATCATGGACGCAGCTTATCAGTTATGCCCTACCAACAGAGACGATGCCATAAGGGCGAACAATACCCTTATTTCTACCAGGGAGTTTTATGTACTTACCCCCGGAAGAAATATCTTGACTGTTAAGGCCTGGAATACACACACGACTGATGACTTTATGATCAGTGTTAATATCGGCCTGCTACCTAGAAGGATATTGCAGCCCTTTTCCTTTGAGGAACTTTTAAAGGCAGCCCTGGCAACCGAACCACCTGCAGAGTAGGCCCGTGAAATGACAAAATCGGAATTTGCAGTCAGGTTGCTTTTTTGGTTATTGCCCTGGCCTATCTCAAAGGCGCTTCCCAAGGCGCTACGGATTTATTATTTCGGCCCTGACGGGCTTCCACCCCCTGACTGGGAACCAGGCCCACCTACACCGCCAGACTGGAACCCGGATCCCAACAGCCCTTACTTGCCAGGCCCTGGCCCAGGATATCCCTGGCCTCACCCAGGCTCTTGTATTTGCGAGGAAAATTGCGACAACACTTTTTGGACGCCTACCCTTGGCCTATGGATACCAACCCAAAGCGTCTGGTGGCCTGAAAATGACGGCGACGGATTGCCCACAGTAGCCCTTACCGAGCTTGGAACATGGGTTGAAGGCTTTAGACCTACTTATCTTAGAATAACTTGCGGAGGGCCCGCCACTACTTTTGTGGTCATTTTTGTGGACTGCGTAGGACACGAGCTCTGCAGCTCACTCACTTACTCGAGCGGCGACAGTCTTTCACTTTCCTGGCTAGACGACGACCTCGAAACTTTCCTGATCCGGACAGAGCCACCCGTTGACTTTTATGTCACCAACATAGAGCTTTTCTAATTTGCGCCATGATTGAATACTTTGTAAATTCCATTCCTCTTGTCCTCGCCCTGATAATTTGGGCAGTAAGACTCGAGACCAAGATTGCCAAGATCCAGACTGATATATCCTGGCTAAAGAAGGAGCGACAAACATGCCCACAGACCTCGGCCGATCCTTCTCCCTAGATTGGGAAGGCGACCCGCCGCACATGCTACCCCCAGACGTCCCGGTCTGGTATAGGTTTCTACACAAATGGGGTTTTCAGTTTATCAACCTTTATTATGATTGCCTTTTGGGGGGCCCTGTTTTAACAGACCTCGAGAAGACAGACCCCCTAAAACGAATGTGGAGGACAAACCTTGCTAAACGCGCCGACGCTATAGCAGAGCTTGAGAATGAGGTATGGATTATCGAGGTATCTGCAGATCCCAACTTGAAATGTTTCGGACAATTACAAACCTATCGAGCCTTATGGTTAAGGGATCCCAAAATACATAAAATCGAAAGGTGTGTTTTAGTAGGAGAGACTATCGAGCCAGACATCTTAGACGCAGCAGGAATGTATGGCCTGCTTGTGTTCATAGTATAGTGCACACCTTGGCCTACACCTCGAGCAGTTTTGCGATCCTGGCCCAAATTTGAGCTTCACCCCTTCACTGATCAGTGGAGGGGTCGAATTCCCTCGAGGGAATCAACATCTTGTGGTTCCTTCCCGTGGATCCACGCGAGCTCCGGGTATTTTGATACAAGATGTTGTGATGCAGTACTCGATCCGGAATACAATATCTTGTGGTTTACGAGCTCGCCTGCAGGAGAAAAATATACAACATCTTGTGTTGAGGTAACTTCTCCAAAATGGGCAAATATACCTTTCCAGTAAAATGGCACCGGTTCACCACAGAGGAATTTGACCGCAGAAAAGCCGAGTACAACGCTAAATACGGCTACAGTATTTATATCCCCGGTTTTTACGATATAGTTAAGATGGAAATAGTCTCACCGCCTACCGAGGAAGAACTTGCAAAATACCGCCCCGACCGCCCAGGCGAATTAAGCCCTTTCCGCTGGGAGCAAATAAAGGCCCACAAGAAAAAGAAGCGCGACTCATTCTTGCGCATGATGGCCTCACCAACCCCCACATGGGCCAGGAATATCGGAACCGCTATGACATTCCTAGACGACATAAACGATACTATGGGCACCGTAGCCGTTATTGCCAGATTCGCTATGAAGATGTTTCCTAAGGTATTTGGAAAGGTTCTTGCCGGCCCTGCAGGTTGGGCACTCTTAATCGCCGATATCTGTAATGTCGCTATGACCCTTTCACGCCTACCCCTCCGTGCTGTTACCATTAAAACCCGCATGCACAGAGGCCTCGAACTCAATCCCTTCTCAAAGAAGGCAGCCCTTGCGAGAGCCAAAAAACTCAGGAGGCACGGCATCAGTAAAGGCGAGCTTATAGAGGCATTACAGGTCACCGACAATGTCATGGGCGCCGGCTTATGTTTAGGCCCTATTGTCGGACTTGTTCAAGATATAATTTTCGGCATGTACCAGGTACGCCGAGGCAGAAAAGTTACAATCCGCACTCCGATTCTACCAACTACCCCATACGAAGCCGTCTCCCAATGGGCTCAAAAAGCAATCATGCAGCTATGGACAGGAGGACAGGAATTGTCAGACGAAGATCACGCACTTTGTATTGTCACAGCTAATGCCAGCCAACACGCTATATGGCCCTATATTCAACAGTGGAACCCCCTAGATGAGCTATCAGACATCAGCGCAATAGAAATACGGGCGCCGCGGCCCAAGGATCCTACAACCCTAGAATTATTCCGACAGGAAGGCATCGACCCTTATAAACACATAGGCTTTCTACACCTCGACAAGGAGTATGCAAGCCCCATTGAGCTTATGGATGTTTGCGAACCCTTAATTCAGAACTCATGGATAGAGTACAGAGAGAGAAACAAGCACACCCAGCTTGGTCACATGGTATCTCAGGCTTTTGTCGAGGTCGTTCAAAACAATTATGCCCTCTGCGAGGGCGAGGACGCAGTTGTTACAGACTTTACTCCCACTGTAAAAGCCCTTCATAAGATGTTCGATCATGGTTGGAGACTCGCCGAGCAATACGACCCTAATGCCTTCACCTGCATGGCCGATAAGGTCACTGAATGGGACGAAACACATAGAGACTACACCTGGGAGCAAATGAGGTACCTTTTGATGAACATCTGTCATGTCGCATTTACTAAGACAGTTCCGCAGTAATCTCACCCCTTCCAGCTACCCTTACAACGAACAGTCAGAGTAAACCTATCTCTGACTTAACTATCCCTTTAATCCGTCCTCAGCCTACCTTCCCAGTTTTGAAAATTCTTCAAACCCTTATGTAAAAAGTTGACCCCCAAAAGAGAAAAAAAGTGTAAAAAAGGCCAAAAACAGGTTACCCGTAAACAATAACACCAAAGCGGTCGGCGCTCCGCGCCGCCGTCCCGCCCATACCAGGCCCTATCGGGACCCGCCTGGCATAGGACCCTACGGGACGTCGGCAACCGCGGAGCGCCGACCGCTTTGGTGTTAAACCGCTTGTTTACGGGTCAGATTAAAAACCAATGCTTCATTACATTCCACATTGCTTTTTAATCTAAGGCGGCCCCAGGGTATAAAACCAACCCTGTTACCGCCTTTTGTTTCTGGCCTTTTTTACACTTTTTACCCGCCGTAAAAACCGGCGGGATAGGCAAAAACACTAATTACGAAGGCCCCGGCCCTGGCCGCAACTCCTCAGCCGCCGGAGTCTTTTTCTTAATAGTCAACTCTATTTCACTATCAAGGATTTCTTCCTTGACTTTCTCCCAACCGAAACCCCGGACTAAGTTCATCACCCTTTCCACTTCCATTTGTACGCTAGGCAGATCCATTTTTTTATCACCCCCTTTCTATGGCCCTTCCTTACCCACCGCCTTTATTATCTTATCCAAACATTCCTTGCAAGTATGTATATGTTTCACCTCGCTATATTCAACAGGACGTTCACAGATTTGACAGGCAGCGTAGCTCTTTTCTACCAATCCATTCCCTTCCGGGGGGCTACCCTGAACACCCATAATTTCCATGTACTTTATCCTATCCTTCCAATCCTCAACCCACAATTTTATAGTCTTATTTGTCGCCCCGTCCTCTACTGCCGCCTCGAGGTACCGGAACAATTCTTTCTGATCCTTTATCTTGCATAGTAACTTTGCCCCTGCAGGCGATATCTTACCCCTATGAATCTCTTGTTGAACCACTTCCGGCATCTTCATTAGATCAACCCTATCTTTTATAAAGCTTGCCGCCTTTCCCATCTTATCACCCACTTGCTTTATGCTCAGCCCATGTTCTTTTAAAAGATCCGTATAAACCGCAGCCTCTTCCATAGGCGTCAGGTCTGCTCTATTCAAATTCTCAGACGCCCTCGCGAACGCCTTACTTACACCGTCGAACTCCCTCACAATACATTGTACGCTATCCCAGCCCAGCTTTCTTATTGCCAGATACCTTCTGTGTCCGTAAACTATTTCAAACTTATCGCCGTCCTTGCACACAACAATAGGTTGCAGCAAGCCAACTTCCCGGATACTTTCACTTAATTCAAATATATCTACTTGATCTATTTCGAGCCTAATCCTTTCTTTCGGCTCTACCAAGTCCCCTATTGCTATGCTCACCAGGCTCGCTTTCTTCTCCCTCTTCCCCATAATATCTCCCTATCTTTATTTCATTGTCGACCAGCCTACTTACCTTTAACAGCCTAACTCTCTCCCATCCCAACACCTCAATCAATTCCTTTGGAATAGTCAACCGATACTGACCACGATCTTTAACCAGATTTCTCACCCACGTTCCCATGATATCCTAATAGTCTATTGATTTTCTCTTGTCAAGTATAGAGCCACAGACCGCCCCACAGACCGCCCGTCTAAACAGTCATGCCCAGGCGAAAAACCCGCCAGAGCATCACTCTTTCGACCAAGCACAAACCCGTGGACACCGACAAGCTCAAATAGAAAAACATTTGATCTTGACCGTGTCCACGAAAACCCAAACCGGAGCTAACCGTTGACTTTCGCCGAGCCTACCCGAAACGCCAACCCGATACCGGCGAAAGCAATCCGTCAGCTCCAAAATCCAAACCCCAGATCTAACAGTTGACTTTCGCCGAGCCTACCCGAAACGCCAACCCAAAACCGGCGAAAGCAATCCGTTAGATCCGGAACCTTAAACCAAGGCGATCAAAAGGGTCAAATTAAACCCTATTTGCCCCTTATAATCACCTTAAAAAACCGAAAAAAAGGGTGACGGCCACTATCATGTAAAAACCAACATCATAGTGACCATCACCCCAAGAAAAAGCCCCCTATTTGTGCGGGATACAGGCGACAACCGGCCTGAAACCCGCATAAACACCTCAGGTATCACTTTTGACACCCTATAAATCCTTTTAGGAGATTTACTGTATATATCAGTCTCTCAGCCCTTCTTTTAGGGCAGGTTGAGAGACCTTATTTAAGGAACGCTACGCTTTTTACTTTACGGCCGGCCGGCACGCAAGCTAAAGCCGTCCGGCAAAGTCTTCCACTACGGAAAAAAGCAAGAAACGTGCCACCCAGGCCCGAGAATATAACCGCGGCCGCCGCGAGCATAATAGTTTTCAGAGTAAAATCAATTATTTAGGGGATACCCCTAAAAACCCCATAATTTTTCCTTGCCCTATGTGTTTACCTGTTATATATAGAATCATACAAACACATTAAAATGAGGAGGATTCATATGTCACACAAAATGCTTGTGCTTAAAGATATACCAGCAGCGCAATACAAGGATTTTAAACAAGCTTGCGTTTATTTTGATATCTCAATTCGAGATGCTCTTATACACGCCATGCAAGATCTTGTCACACGCTGGCGCCGCATAGTTCAAGGAACCGAGGCAGGCCCCATCTATAAACAGAAGAAGGAGAAAAAGAAATGAGAGTAATCAAAGAAATACTCAAAGACTGGCCCAAGAGGTTAAACAGCGAACCCATATTAACAACCAGCAATGACGCCGTCTTTTATGCCCAGGTTGCATATAGGAACCCAGACGCCGTCAACACATTGAAGGAATGGAGGGAAAAGGCTCACAAGGACTTACTTAATGAACGATCTAAAATCCACCCCAACCTTGACCGTCTTATGCAATACGCTCTTAAGGCTCAATTTTTCAGAGAGTCTTTTATGGAGATCCTACGAATACAGGACGAGGAAGCAAAACAATAGCAGGGAGCAACCATGAACTTAACAGTAAATCAAATGCTTGTTTTACATGAATGGAACCAGAAAAGGAGGAGACCACCAATGATTAACAACATTCTTAAATTGATAATTGAGGAAGCCCAGGCCGAGCATGATATCCCTTTACCTTTTAGTTTCAGGAAGATTATGTTTTCTCTTCAGGGTATCATAGACACTAAAATAATGGACATTGCAAGGGTCAACGCAATGGAGATCCCGGACGAGCAAAAGGCTAGGATTACTAACCTGATCTTGCACATAGATTAAGGGCAAAATCGGCTTGAAACCCGCGTAAACAGCTCAGGTATCACTTTTTTAAGGAGGTGATAAATAATGAAGTGTCGAACTTGTGAGAAACTTATTTCAGTCCAAAACATTAAGATCAACAATGATAACGAGGGTCTTTTTATTTGGGTTTACTGCCCCCACTGCAAAGAAGAACACCTCGCCGCTGTCGGAAGAGAAAATTTTATGACTAAAACCATTTGGGATGATCCCTCACAATGGGAGCAAGCTACCCCAGATCAGGAATTGGAGGACCCCGATATAGACAACCATTAGCATCAGCACGAATATCTAAAAAGGGACTCGTCGGATCCGGTCCTTCCCGGAGCTTGCGAGGCCCTTTTTTTTCCACATACCCGCAGATGTCTCTCCATACCCCAAAATACGAGCGAGGCTTTAAATGCCTTTCTACCAGGTACACTATAGCCCTCCAGGTGGGATGCGTGATTGAAGATTTCCACCGGCGCCCGTTCACGTTTGAGTTACCCTTCCGGAACTGTTTTGTGATCAACCTTTCATCCCGCAACTTCTTATCATCACGTTTCACCGTAGCGATCGACCGCCGGTTATGAAAACTAACATCTTTCACAAACATAGTCTGTAGTTGACCCCGCCAGTGATACGGCATCCAATAATATTCACAGGCATTGACGTGGATTACAAGGGTGTCTTGGCAGGACGCTGACAATCTCATAGTTGACCTCCTGGATTATTTAAGGTGGGATATCCCTTCCAATAAAATAACTTGACAAGATATGTCAAGTGTGTTTTTTTTACCACAGTAGGATAAATCTCAAAAGTTTAACCCTCCACGGCGCAGACACCCGTGGAGGGCTTTTATTTGCGCCGTGGAGGAAACCACCAACCAACTACAGGAGGTTTTCAAAATGGCAGAGATTAAAAGCCTAGCGGCAATTCGGGACAAGTGGACGCGAGTAACCCCGGGCAGGCTAGAAGACTATAAGCTTGGAGTCGCAAACCCCAAGCGAGACTGGGCAGAGGAAGCCAAGGCAGCAAAGGATAATTGGAAGGCAGGCGTCGACGCCGCAGCCGCCAAAGATTTGTATTTCAAGGGCGTGGACGCCGCAGGCACGGCCAAGTGGAAGGATAAGACCTTAAAGAAAGGTCCTGGCCGGTTCAGTGAAGGCGTCTACATGGGAGGCCCCGACTATGAGAAGGGATTCGCGCCCTATAGAGAGGCAATAGCGGCCTGCGATCTTGGCCCCAGATATCCCAAGAGAGACCCCAGGAACCTTGAGCGAGTCAAGAGAATAGTTGACGCTCTTATCGCCAAGAAGCTTGGAGGATAGCGAACACAACATCTTGTGTATTTTCCTGGCGCCGGCGAGCTCGCAAACCACAACATATTGATATTTTAATGGGAGGTAATTTATTATGAATTACAGACTAACAACCCTCAAAGCCCTGGAGACCTATTCCAGCGATACCACCGAGATCATCGACATCAATGTTGCTGATCCTATCTCATTCATCCTCATTCATTTAGGTGTCTATGGCGACGGAGACCTCAACACCGCTCACCCCATATCATGTTTGACCAAAATAGAGATTGTCGACGGGAGTGACGTCATATTCTCCCTCACCGGCAAAGAGGCCGCAGCCCTCGACTTTTATCACAATAATGGCCTCATTCGTTCCCCCTGGAACACCGCCCTTACCGATACATGGACTGATCAGTTTATCGGC
>JABUBK010000275.1_pt1 | contig 11905 bp, 15 predicted proteins | sample 7332671 | NCBI WGS metagenome assembly JABUBK01 (sample SAMN07256342, study PRJNA390944) | subsurface metagenome | isolation source: Methane hydrate marine sediment | place: Pacific Ocean: Eastern North Pacific, ODP site 1244 | collected 2002
ATATGTGTAATCTTTAAGCAACAATAATAAACCTTAAACGGGGATAGACACCACTCAGCATATGGAATAAAGCGCATGTCAAAATTGCCACACCCATTCAACTGGTACTACAAATCTTTCATAATAGAGCATAAATGCCCCTTCTGCGAGTCAGAGGTTGTTTATAATACTCAAAACCTTGATGTAGTTTATTGTAGCGGTTATGCCTGCTATGTGTCATTATATGACTGTGAAAGTTTCGGAGACGACGGGAGTTGCAAGAATTGCAGTATGGAACCGAATAAATATTGTCCCATAGATAAAACATCAATATTATCTACAGATTGTCGCGAGCGCGATCATCCATTATGTAAAAAGTGCACATCAATAGTAATGGGCTGGGAGGATGAATGCAAAGACGGTGAAATAAGATATGCTTATTTAAGAACACCAGGGAAATCAAAATCTGAAAGAGAAGAAATTGAAAAAGACATTAGAGACAAAGAAGACCCACCTTGTGGAAAGGAATGAAAAGGTAGCTTACTTCGTGCACGTATTGGAGAATTCAACGGCTTGATGGAGGTCGAGCTCACTGACGTCGGGAAGACCTGGATCCAGGAACACCACCCCCAGGGCATCGTCTGGGAATACGCCCCCGACAAACCCTTCAAGCTGCACAGCGTGGCCGCCGAGTTCGTAGAACTCACCTACCTCGGCATCCCCTACCGGATACCCCACACGGCAGACAGCAAACCAACCATAACGAAGGCGATTAAATGGTTGACTTGGTATCTTTAGGAATCGGCGCATTGCTTGCAATATTTGTCTATGAATATAGGCGTTGGAGAGAGAAAAACGAGCGGGAAAAAGTAGGTATACGTGAGCATATTCGATTGCTTCGAGCAAAAATGGACAAATTTTATAGTCCTCTATTTGGGAATCTAACTATATTTCATGTAGGGGATCGTGAAAGAACTAAGATGGAATCTATCGATCCATTTATGAGAAAATATTTGATACGAGATAAATACCCCACGATGGCATCTGAGAGACTAAGTGAACTGCTTGATAGATATTTCCGTATGGGTGAAATAGATATAAGGAGGGAACATGGAAAACCTGATGATAAATGGAAGGCCCTTTTAGATGAAATTAGAGAAACCATACAGGTAGATTTTGAAAAGCTACAAAAAGATATTGCGCGAGCGCGCGAAATTTCGAGAGACACGGCTATAGAAGGTAAGTTTGTTTAGAAATAAATAGCAAAATCTCGTAAGTTTTAAGCGGTTATGAGCCCCATATATGGGTGAAGGTTTGGGAAATGTCCTTAGATGAGAAAGAAGATGAGCTGGAGAGGATCAAGAGACGTAAACTTGAGGAGATGATGAAGGGAGTCAAACAAACTAGGGAAACGAAGCCTTCTTCTAGTATATCGGGTAAACCAGTTGAATTGACAGATTCTACATTTACAAGTTTTGTTAAAGAAAATTCTTTGGCTGTGGTAGATTTCTGGGCTCCGTGGTGTGGGCCGTGCAGATTCGTCTCTCCTGTTGTTGAGGATATTGCTAAAGACTATGTTGGAATAATAGCCTTTGGGAAACTTGATGTGGATCAAAATCCCAAGATAGCCAACCAGTATGGTATAGTAAGCATACCCACAATCATGGTATTCAAAAATGGCAAACGTGTAGATCAAATTATAGGTGCAATGCCGAGGCAAAGTTTAGAACCAAGGATAACAGTACACTTGTAAAATCAAGCGCGCGCTGGGGATGTTGAACAGACTTGACGGTATGTCATACACTTGATTGTGAGCATAATGACAGGTTGACGCCTCCACACTGCAAGCTACCAAGTGGAGCGGATATCGGTGAAAAAGCGTTATGCATTCACTTCAAGTTTGACAATGAATATTCAGATGCTCAGTTCAAGGAGCGGCTTAAGCAGAAGCCTTGGCTGCGCGAGCGTGAGCAAGTAGGAGAACCGGAATAAGATGGGTAAAGAATGGTAAAATTCGTCGTCCTCGAATACAAGGGAACTAATTACTATGTTCGGATACACATATCAAATTGCTCTCATGCGAAGAAGCCGGGTTACGAGACGGCCAGCACCCTTTGTCACGGATACTTTGACACATACTTTGAGGCGAGGGATTTCGCCCACTCGCTGGGGCTGAAAAACGTTAGGGATTGTACCTTATGCAGTCCAAGAAACTATTAGGCACGAGCACTCGTAACCTTTAAGCGGTGATGCGCCCCCGCAAAAATGCTCCAATAATCGTTTATGACGGCACATACGGCTCCGAGATTTACGAGCTAAAAAAGACTACTTAAATAATGAATAATTATAATATCCATCGAGTTTAGCTTTGTGAGGTGCTACTCCCCCCTTTCTATTATGAATCTCTAATTGAAGTATCTTTGAAAATTTTATCTCAAACTTATTTTCGTATGCGATACCATATCTAGGGTCATTCATTCTAATACCTACAGAACCCATATGAATAAGTTTTTCAAAACTATTAGAAAATACAACCTTACCATCTGCGGAAATAGTAAATTCGATATTTGGCTGTTTAGGAGTTACTAAAATAGAAAGAAAATCAAAAGTACCAGTTCCCTCAATTACAAAAGTACGAAGTGTTACTCCTACAGGAATTTCTACGTCAATAACTCCTCTTTTAGTAATCCAAGATTTACGTAATTTTAGATATGCCAACAATGATAGAATTGCAGATATCAACCCAATAATTATACCTGCGATACTCCATACCATCTTATATTTTTATAAGAATGTGATTCTTATTAATCGTTGCGCGCATAAGTTTTAAGCGGTGATGCGCTCGCTTGCGTGCAGTTGCTTCATTAAACAGCCTCTTTACGTTGTATCTCATGTGGGTCACCATACACCAGCGCTTTAACCTCAAGATCCGTGAGGGGCCGGAGCCTCGGCCTGCTACAGAAGACGACCTCCCTTGGCACCCACCCGCCCCTGGTTCCCCTCCCCTTCACACGATACACGGGGCAGGGTCCCGAGGAGCAACGTCCCTTCCAGTCTAGGAGTTCTCCACATATAGGGCACTTCTTATCCAACGAGCTCCCCGCCCCTCATCTCCATAGGGTCCTCCAGTAGTTTGTGCTCCAGACGGCCCCACCCCGGGACTTGACGAAATCCCTGAGGAAACGCCGCAACCTCCGAGGGCTTTGACTCGCCATCCTCAACCTCAACTCGCCACGTCGACCTGCGACGTAGAGTACAAATCTTCCCTTCTCTGTGCAGGGGTCATCCATAGAGGGGTAGATTATCCTCTTGGGCTTCGGTCCCCCGCCCACCACTATCCGGGCCGTCAACTGCCTTAGCCCACTACTGGGCTTAACCCAGGACAGTTTAAGGTATTCTCGCCGCACCCGTTTACCCCCGCGTCCCACCCGAGGTCATCGCGAAACTAGGTGGGTGTCCCCCTTCGGGGACCCACTGACGCATCCACGCCGTTGGCGGTTCGGGCCAGGTCAGGGCTTGTCAACGCTGAGATCAAAGTCCTCCGCCTTCAGGAGGCTCCCGGGGAGGCCTGGTCCGGTCCTCGGGGAGGGGTCCAGGGCGACCACTATTCCGCCCTCGGTGGACTTGGGTTCCTCTGCCCGTCCGCTTACGTCGACCACTCCAGCGCCATCCTGTTACCCGGGTTATCCCTTTCGAGGGATACCACGTCGGAGCCCATGCTCTCCATGATGGCCCTCAGGCTGGGCCTCTCGGCCTCCCAGCCGGGCGAGATGGCCACGACGTTGGGGTCGCTTGGACGTCCAAGCCCGCGATAACCCTCCGGTCCTCGGAGAAGCCTCAGGAGAGGACGCTCGCGCATTATCTGCGCCAGCACGGTCCTCGAGGGTCCGCTGACGCCCGGGCCCGTCTGGATGACGCTGGGAAGCGTCTCGATGAGTCGGCCCGGCGCCCACGTGAGGCGCTTGGAGTCCCAGGGTCGGGGTATGTTCTTTCCGAGTACTTGACGCCGGTACTCCCTGGCAATCTCCTCCTTCGTTGTGGGCCTCGCCCACGTGCTGGGCCTGCCGAACGAGCTGGGTCTTCCGAATGTTTCACTCATTTTCACCTTCACCTCCCCGCCTGCCGGCGAGCTTGTTCCACCGTCAGGATTGCCTGGTTGATCCTGTTCCGAGCTTGGCATAAGATTGGAAAGTTCGCCAGGAACCTTTCCTGGGATCTGAACCCACCTGATACCCTTGGGACGCTCGCTCTAGTGTACGTCCCGGCTCGGTGGATTTCGGGGGTCCATTGCTGGTTCTCCGAGTCGACGCACAGGTCGAACCCGATGTCTCTTTCGCTCACTTTATCATCTCCTCACAGTATTGGTGAAAAATCCTCCTGGTTCTTCACCCTCGTGGCCCTCTCCTTTCTTAGTTCTTTCTCTCGCTTGCGGCGCAGTTCCTCCTCATGCTGCCTCAGGCGTTCCTCCTCCTCGAGGGTGAGGGGCTCCTCGGCCTGTTGGGGCTGCATCGGCTGCAGGAAGCGGTCTACGACGCCGAAGGGCCTCGGGAGGATTCCCGCCCTCTGACCCGTACACTCGGGGTTCTGTCGTGTCTGCTGCCATGACCGCATCCTCTCGCTCAGGGCCTGGGTGTTCATACGCATCCTCTCGAGGGGCCGCATGGGGGAAAGTCCGAGGCTGGCCCGGATGGTGAAGCGTAACTGCTGGATATCCTCTGCGAATCCCACAAAGTCTTTCTGGGCTTCTTCCTCGCTCATTCTTCTACCTCCTCTGCCCGTCGCTCGATGAACTCCTCTGGTATGAGGCTCGCTATGCCACTTGGACCCTGCCTTTCACGCGGGGGTGGGGCCTCTTCCGTTAGCAGGTGGTGCTTGTAGGCTGTGCCGATGACTATTCGCTCCCCCAAACCCACAAGTTTCTCCGAAACATCTCCGACCCGTTCAATGGCTCTCACGGCCTGCCTTTCAATGAGGCCGCCCTCCTCCTTCCTGAGGCTCTCGAATTTGAGGTCGAACTCCTGCCTGAGGCTTTCCAACTCCTGCCTATGCCTGCGCTCTTTCTCCGCTTGGAGCTCCTTTTCCAGCTTCTCGATCTTGTCGTCCCGGTTCCGGCTGAGCTCGTCCCTTAACATCATAACAGCGGAGTCATCTTCACCCTTCAGGGCTCCGATCACCCTCAGCTTTGCAGCGCGTTTGTACTCACGGTCTATCAACAGGTCCGTCTCATCCTTAGGCTCAGGCTGCCAGTCCCTGTCCCTCCGCCCTTGCCGGTAATCGTACTGCTGATATCCGTACCTGCCGTATGACGTGGGCATATGGCTGATCCCAAGCTCCTCCTGAAGTTCGGGTGCGATAGGGATCCCCCGCACGTTGGCCCAGGACTCTACGAACAGCTTAAGCCTCGACCTTGGCAGATACTCGGCGGCTCCCTCGATGAGCTTGTAGAGGTCGTCGACGCTGTATGATTCCATGTACTTTGAGATGGCGGCGGCGTTCTTGCTGCTCAGCCCGAAGGTGGTTAACATCGTCTTCAAGTGCTCATATGGATCAGGGATTGAGGGTCTGTCCTCCTCTTCTGCCCTCGCCACGTGCCTCTTGGGGGGGGTGGGGGCCTTCTCCTCCTCTCCTAGGCCGAACTCGGAGAGCTGAATCTGTCTTCCGTGGCTCTTGATGGCGTGCATCCTGACGGAGTTGAACGAGGACAGGAGGTCTCCCTTATCGAAGGTTTTCCCACAATCAGGACACGATAACGCCGTATCAGACACGACAGACAAAGACGTGTCTCTCTCTAACAGCGTTATCAGAGCTTCTGTTCGATTCTTGTTCTGTTCCCTGTTTCGTTGCTGTTCCTGTTCCGTTATCCTGTTAGACTCGATTGAGGTCCTCCACTCTTCATATTGTTTCAGGGTGACGGTCTCTCCGTGCTCTCCTGCTAGGTGCTCTCTGAGGGTCTCCCAGTCCGCGTAAACCAAGTCACAGCCCTCTACTGGACAGATGAAGTCCGTCATTTCCACTCCTCCAGCTTTACTAGGCTGGACAGGATCTCCCTCGCCTCCAACTTCCGGAGCTGCTCGGTCTCGTCCTCCTCTTGGTTCCGCTCTTTCAATTTTCTCAGTGTCTCGATGCGGAGTACCTGACGCTCAAAGACCCGGCCGACAACGGGGAACAAAGCCTTGAGTTGGTCCCAGTTAACCTCAGCGGTTTTCATCAAAAACCTCCGTGACGGCACCGACCACGGGGCGCCCCGGGTATTCGCTAATATCGGCCTGTGCCATAATCAACGCCTCTGCTCCCTCAACGCCTCGGCTTCCCTCAGGATTCGGTTCATTATTGTCGCCTTTTCCTTAAACCTGTGCGTGAACACGCCCTCAGATAATAGCAAGAAGAAAAAGGACTCTATGACGGGTAGATCTACCGGGTTTCCCCTGACAATATGCCCTAAAATATTATCGTAGTTTTCAACGGGTAGAGTGCTATAGCTACGGCACGCGTGATCAGGACATTGCCTGTATTTTGAGGTTAGGTCGCCCTCACTCTTCCGCGCCCTCCAAACGTTTCCGCATAGGCAGCACATGTACCTTATCAACGTCATTTCTTTTCCACTATCTTAATTTAAGGATAGGCTTAAAAGCAATCCCCTCCTATCTCAAATTAAGGATAGCCCGACAGGAGGGCTGTCCTCCGAAAAAAGGACAAGGGAAAAATAATGAGCTACAAGCCCGCATATATCCGACCGTACGTACCACCACCCACAATCCCAAAAGGCACACGCAACATTGCGACCATCAAGTCAATAACTCAAACGAAGAGTGGCTACGGGCACCTCCAATGGGAGTTCGCCCTCTCGCTGGACGAACACCCTGACTTCGACTTCAAGGACTGGGTACGTCACTATGATTTGCCTTCGGAGAGGTCTCACCTGGCGATACTGGCGACTACGGTATGTGAACATCTCCGACGGACATTCGGATCGGTTGAAGAGACGCTAAGCGGCCTGCTAGCCTTCGGAAAGGTCTATGTAGACTGTACAGGCGTCCGCGTGGTTAAGGACATCACGTACCCAGCCTTTGACTTGGTCTTTGACCAGCTCCCGACCGTCGTCAAGCAGGAAGGCCTAATTCCACCTGTAACAGTGCCTGTGGCGCCGACCGTGACGATACCCGTGGAGACGCCGACAGTGATAGTGCCCGTGGAGACGCCCGTGAAGGCAGATAAGGCAGAGGAGATCATCAAGTTCATTCTTGAAAACAAGCCCTCGTTCAATCGCAAAGTCGTTGAAGGCATTGTCGCCGAGGAGGTGGCAGGCGCCGCAGGGGTGCTCACGCGAGAGGCCGCGGCGTTCGTGACCGCCCGAAACCTAGGACTGGACTTCGAGACCTCAGGCACCCAAATAATGTGACACCATCACATCGCAAAAATCTTTTCCCCCTTTTTTTATTCAAACTTCAGGATGCGAACTAAGTGAGTGTTAAAATTCGGATTGAACCTGAATACGCCAAGGCGCCCCTGCGCCCCGGATGGGTGACGGCGGGCGTCGACCACGAAGAGATTAAATCTTTTAAACGGCGTTTCGGATGGGTTATCCTTCTCGCCGACGCCTCGAAGAGTCCCCAGATAGGGGGTAAGTGGCGCGAGATCAAGACGCAGACCCTAGAAGAGTTGACGACCCTCTTAAACAGAGTAGGGGAGAAGGCGACCTGTTGGGGCGCCGTCTGTGGTCTTCAAGATATCTTCGGCGGCGACTTTGACTGGCCGTTTATTTTCCGTCTTTGGAGAGAGCACTTCGGCGACCGGACGTCGACGCTGACATTCAGGACGCCCAATGGTGGATATAGACCGTTCTATTACACCCGGGAGAAGGTTTCTCAGGACCCTTTCAAATCGAACTTGCACGTCGAGCTGAAAGGCAGTGGCAGGTTCGTCGTCGTCGGTGGCACCGCCCTCACCGAGGACGGAACCATAGGGAAATACACCGTCACCGTGGACGGCCTCATAACCCGCGACGACGAGATCGTGTCAGATACCACCGCCTTTCTAGCCGACCTTATAGACAGCAAAACCGGAAGATACCGATGCTTTAACTATAAGTGTATCACTCGAAACCTCACAAAACACATACTCTTAGATCAAGAGAGGAGTCTAGCCCTTTGCACATTACTGTTAATACACGGCTGCACGGACGCCGAAATTCACAACTTCCGGCAGGACGTATACGGCGATAAAACCGGACGCCACGTCCTCAGATACTCCAAGACCCTCACTGACGAGCAGATAATAAGCGTCCGCGGCTTCCTGGACGGCGGCGGTGGCGCCCCGACCTGCAAACACCTGCGTTCGATATTTAACTGGGAGGTCGCTAACTGCGACGGCTGCACGCGCAAGCAAGGGATCCCCCCGTCTCAACAAGTCGTGCCGACTGTCGGCATTGAAACCGTGACTGCAAACGTTGAAGAGGTGCCCCCTGGCCTAAAGCCCGCCACCCTGGAGGAGCTGCATACGGTAAACGCCAAGTGGCTACACCTCACAGAGGCCGATAAGGAATATCTGGAAATTGCCTACGCCGGCGCCATAGACCAAGACATACCCGGGGACAGCGTGTGGCTCTACCTCATTGGGCCACCGGGAGCAATGAAGACCACAGCAGCGAGAATGATCAGCAAGTACCCCAGAGTCTACACTCTGGACGTCCTGACGAAAGCCACGTTCATCAGCGGGCTTACGGTCAAGGACCCCAAAACGAAAAAGCTAGTACCCGCAGGGGGCATCCTGAAGGACCTGGACGGCAGAGTCCTCGTAATCAAGGACTTCACCGCCATCCTCAGCAAGGACGACAGGGAGCGCAACGACATCTTCGGCCAACTAAGGTGCATATACGACGGCTACTACGAGGCCGGCTTCGGCAGCCTGCCCTATCCGATCAGGGTTAAAGCCAATATGGGCCTCATTCTATGCGTCACGCCGGCGATCGATAAGTACCTCAAACTTCAGATAGCCCTGGGAGAAAGGCTGCTTAAAGTCCGGCAGCACCCGAACCCCGACACCGTCACAAAGAAGGCGTACGAAAACCTAGGCCGGGAGGAGGAAATGCGCCGCGAGCTATCGACAGCGTCGACACACTACCTCAACAACCTGGACTTCACCGCCCTGCCGACCCTCACAGAGGAGCAGGGAGCACAGATAGTTGAAATAGCCAAGTTCATAGCTAGAGGCCGGACCCCCGTCTTCTGCGACTATTATGCAGGCAAGATCTCGAATTTAGAGACGCCGGAACCCGAGATCCCGACACGCTGCGTGAAACAGCTTAAGAAACTTGCAATCGGCCTAGCGATAGTTCGGCAGCGCAAAACAGTCACGGTGAAAGAGATGAAGACCCTCACCCGGGTAGCCCGGGACACGATAGACCAAAAGATGGAGAAAATAATCAGGTCGATGCAGAGAATACCTAGAACCCCCGAAACCACCGACATAGCTACAGAGGCACGCCTGCACTGGCAGACCGTGAAAAACGCGACAGAAAAGATGATAGCGCTAAGAATGGTGCAGCTAGACAGAAACAGCAACTACGTCCTGACGCCCACCTTTAAGAAAGTCTACGACACCATACTCAAGATCGAAGAGACCGACGCCGACGAAGAGGCCCCCGTCGACAAAGAAACGCCCCAAGAAGAGGCACCCCCAACCCCACCGAACGGCGAGGCCGACACGCCCCCACTACCAAGCGAGACCACCCCCTATGAGGCTGCTGCGGCGACCCCCCCTGTGTTTTCTCCCAGTGAAAAGGACCCCAAAAAAGGCTTCCCCAGTCAACTAAATGGGGTAATGTATACACAGAAAACAAAAGGGAATATAGATAACAAGAATCAATGCGTGCAAGGGATACCCTTACCCCATTCAGTTGAAAAACGGACCGATATTCGGGGTTCTTTTCCACCTGAAAACGGGACCACCCTAGACGGGGTCGAAACGGCGACGATCATAGACTTTGTCGCTCGCCGGCGATCCATTGGCTACTTGAAACTTAGGAGTGCCGTCAGCTACAGGGTTCACCGGGACTATGCTGCCGGAGAGTTTGAGGCGCTGCTCTATCGAATGGATCGGGAGGGGCTTGTCTCATTTGACGGTAGTGTGGTAAAGTCCAGGGGGGCCGTCGTTGAGTAGGTCCCACGTTGAGGAGCGCCTTCGCGTCTTGAGGGAGGAGCGTATGATGATAATGGAGATGGGTTTTGAGAGGTGCGACGTCAAGATGAGGGGTAAGAGCGTAGGGGAGAGGCTGGCGTTCCTGTTGTACAACGACGGCCATACCGACGCAGAGCGCCGCTGCCTCGAAAAGATAGATGCCAAGATCCACGGGTTAAGGCACATTCTTGATACGGGCTTTTTCGCTTAGAGGCCGTCCGTGGATGACGAAGACGAATATAAGGATGTTCTTTTCTGATAGTCCTCTACGAAGTGGTAGCACACCCCGAAGTGATACATTTACCCAAGGTGGTATCAATGAAAGTGGGGCGCATCACCGCTTAAAAACTTACGAGCGCATGCTAGGGTGTGAACAAGGGCGTTAAGCTATCGCCCGGTTCCAACTATAATGAATATATTCTTTTTGGATTCGAGTAGAGGACTTGTTCTGCAAGGTCGATTGCATCCACTTCGTAAATCATTCCCCGGTTCTTCAGATCCTCAAGACTGCGGATCAACACATCTTTTGCTACTTGAAGGGTCCCATATGATCCTTCGACCATATCACAATCTCCACCAAACAAGATAGTTCGCATACTGGGTTCATGATAGGGCTCATAATAAGGTCTTTTTCTAGTTCTCCAGGAGTAATTATATCCCCCACTCGAACCCCCCACTTCGTAGAGTTCCGTTAATGTTTGTTGGGAGATCGTAGGAGAAATTACCGGTAGAAAATTTAAATTTGCTGAAATATTATATATCTGATGTAACATACCTGGAACTTTTAGATAAGGATAATTGCCATGAAACAGATCGAAATGTAACTCCGGATATTTTTGAAAGAGATTACTCAAGTGAATCGCATCGGAGCTCCCATCATACATTCGTGCTATACCCGTATGCATTTGAATAGGGATGTTCCAATTCTCATTCATCCAGTCTAAAATAAAATGCATCATAAAATCTCCATAACGCCAGAGCTCTTTTTCGTTCTTTAATGGTTTATTAAAGAGTTTTGCGATTTTTGATTGATCTTTCGAGGGTTCGGGAAAAGAAATTGGCCGTAAATATGCCAATTTTGATTTTAAACTGATATAATCCTGTCGATTTTTTAAATATTCCAAGAATTGCACTGTGATGTCCAGATAATCATCAAACGTTTGAATATCGCCCAGATTCATTTTTAGGACATTTTGGGCATGCCAAAACACGATATTCATGCTGAAATACCCTTCCTTTTTTGGAGCGATTCCTTTGGGAACTTCGTTAATATTGACGATCATCTCAATTCCAAATGTGCCCTGACATATCGGTTTTGGCAAGTCCAGATGATCTTCATAGGGCATATCGACTATCGCCCGTTCTACATGCATCCGATTTTCCAGGACCTCTCGCAGATGATGACTTGTATCGTCTTCAAAATCCTGTCGATACGCATCATTGATGGCATGCTCCATTTTTTCCAAATATTTAGGAGTGATAGGACCCTCCAACCCATATAGATCTTCCATGGCGATAAGCCACGATTTTATATAGCCGGTACCACGGTATCGTCTTAATTCCTCGGCCCACGTCCGATGATTTCCCTTTTCTTCTATAAATATGTACGAAGTGTAAAACATCCCTGGAATGGTCAATCGATCGTTTCCAATTGCCTGATCGCCCATTTGATGGGGTAGATCTTTCATCGTCCAAAAATGTTCATGAGTATCGATAATTTTCATTTCGCTTATCTCTTGCCAGAGTCTCT
>JABUBK010000277.1_pt1 | contig 11876 bp, 6 predicted proteins | sample 7332671 | NCBI WGS metagenome assembly JABUBK01 (sample SAMN07256342, study PRJNA390944) | subsurface metagenome | isolation source: Methane hydrate marine sediment | place: Pacific Ocean: Eastern North Pacific, ODP site 1244 | collected 2002
GCTTGCTTCTCTTTTTCTTGCCTTAACTCTTGTCCCGATGATGGCCTCAAAAATATTAAGGGTGGGCGCATATCGGGGGGAGGAAAAGAGTTTCTCCACAATAAGGGATAAATACAGGCGGATACTCTCCTGGTCCATTTCCCATCCGGGGAAGATAATTACTATCGCTCTAATGGTGCTCTTTTTGAGCCTTCTTTTGGTTCTCCCCATCGGGAAGGAATTTATGCCTGCCGTCAATGACAGAATGTTCATGATTGGGATTTCTCTTCCGGAGGGGACAAAGCTGGAAGAAACTGATAAAGTGGCTAAGGAGGTAGAGAAGATACTGATGTCACTTCCGGAACTTGAGACCGAGCAGGTGATCGTTGGAATTGCAGGAGGCGGTTCAGGTCAGGAGACAGCAGCTTCACACCAGCTGATGGTGATTGTGCGGTTAGTAGATGCGCAGGAGCGAAGGAGAACCACTCCAGAGGTGATAGAAGAGGTCCGGGAGAAAATCTCTATTCTTCCTCAGATAGAGAGGGCCGATTTCCTCAATCTCCAGACCATGTCCATGGGAGGTGGGGAAGGGAAGCCGGTAGAGATTAAAGTTTTTGGGAAGAACCTTCCTACTCTGGCTGAGTTGTCCAGGGACGTGAGGGGGAGGATAGAAGGAATAGAGGGGTTAAGGGATGTGGAGGAAACCTTTGCCTATGGAAGTCCAGAGATGCAGGTTAAATTTGACCGGGAAAAATCTGCGCGTTACGGTTTGAGCGTTGTGGATGTCGCCTCAGTTTTGGAAGCAGCCATAGCCGGAAAGGTTGCTACCAGGTTTGAAGAACAAGGAGAGGAAATTGATGTCAGGGTGAGGTTGAGAGAGGAAGATCGCTTCTCTCTCTCCGATATAAGAAAGATTTCCATTCTCACTCCAAAGGGCATAGAAGTACAACTGGGTGACATCGCAAGGATCCATAAATCCATCGGGCCGAGTGAGATTCTGAGGGAGAACCAAAAGAGAAAGGCTAGTGTTTTAGCCAATATCAGCCAGCGGAGGGACCTGGGGCACATAATGGAAGAAGTAAGAGATAGATTGGCTGGATTTAAGATGCCTCAAGGATATTTTATCGAGTATGGCGGCTCATACAAGAGTATGATGGAATCTTATGGGAGTCTGGGCATTGCTTTCCTCCTGGCTATGCTGCTGGTTTATATGATAATGGCAGCCCAATTTGAATCGCTCCTTCATCCTTTTGTGATTATGTTCTCGATCCCCTTCGCTTTAGTCGGCGTACTCTGGACACTATTCTTGACCGGGGTGAATCTCTCGGTCAATGCCATTGTCGGCGTCGTTATGCTTTCCGGGATTGTGGTCAACAACGGAATTGTGCTGATTGACTGCATAAACAGATTGAGAAGGGAAGGGGTTGAGAAAACCGAAGCAATAATAAGAGCAACTCAGATAAGGTTCCGTCCAATTCTGATGACTACCTCCACCACTATTTTGGGAGTTGCGCCTATGGTGTTTATGCGAGGTTCAGGGGCGGAGATGCGTCGTCCTCTGGCTCTTGCGGTGATGGGAGGGCTCCTCTTTGGAACCATGATCACCCTCATAATTATGCCTGCAGTCTACAGCGCACTGGATAATCTCAGCAGCAAGATGAAGAAAAGGTTTCATGAATAGGTATTATGTCCCCGGTTTTTGAAAATATAAGAGTTGCAAGAAGTGCGACAGGGATAGGTTTAGCGACGCTCGGAAGTCGCATACTTGGTTTTCTCAGAGATGTTCTGATTGCAAATTATTTTGGCACGGGAATTTTTGCGCAGACATTCTTCGCAGCTTTCCGCATTCCAAATCTCATGCGCAGACTTTTTGGTGAAGGGGCGCTGAGTGCGAGTTTCATACCTGTGTTCACAGGAGAAATTTCAAAGAAAGGCAAAGACGAAGCGTGGGACCTGGCGATTTCGGTATTCAATATCCTTGCCATTGTGCTTTCCGGAATAGTTCTTTTTGGAATGATTTTCTCTCCTTTAATTACCAGGATAATTGTACCAGGTTTCGCTGCCTCACCTGAAAAACTCGAACTTACCTCAAGACTTCTCAGGATAATGTTCCCGTATCTGTTTTTTATTGCTTTGGCGGCTCTTATGATGGGAATTCTCAATTCGCTCCGTCATTTCGCTGCTCCTGCGCTTGCTCCAATTATCCTGAATGTGTCCATGATCACTTTTCTGATCTTCTTTGTGAGGAGGGTAGATGAGCCGGTTATTGGTCTTGCAATTGCTGTCATAATTGGTGGTGTTGGACAGCTTGGGATTCAGGTAATTGCTGCTATGAAGAAAGGAATGCCTCTCGGGAGGAAATTTGTTCTTTATCATCCGCTGGTCAAAAGAATAGCTCTGCTTATGATACCGGCTACTTTTGGAGTTGCAATTTACCAGATAAACATATTTGTTGATGGAATATGTGCCTCATATGAATCAATAGTTGGTGATGGAGCAATTGCGGCTCTCTGGTATGCAAACCGTCTTGTGCAATTTCCGCTTGCTATATTTGGACTTGCTGTGGCGACTGCAATTTTTCCTCAGATGGCCCTTTCTTCCTCAAAAAATGATTTGCGCGCTCTGGGTGAGAATGTGTCCTTCGGACTTCGCACAGTTTTCTTTCTGACGATTCCTTCAGCAGTTGGATTGATTATTCTCAGAAAACCAATAATATCGCTTCTTTTTGAAAGAAATGCATTCAATCAATATTCAACGCAGATTACCTCCATGGCTCTTCTCTATTATTGTATAGGTCTTTTTGCATATGCGGGCGTGCATATACTCAGCAGAAGTTTCTATTCGCTTCAGGATATGAAAACTCCGGTGAAACTTGCCAGTTTCGCGATGGTAACCAACATCGTGCTCAACCTTTCTCTGATGTGGCCATTGAAGGTAGGTGGACTTGCCCTTGCTACCTCCATTTCTTCTATATTAAATCTGTGTCTTCTTTCGCACTTCCTTCGTAAACGCATAGGTAGTTTTGGTGGCAGGGAAATTATGCTTTCATGCCTCAGGATTCTAATAGCTTCTGCCATTATGGGTTCCCTCATCTTGGTTATAATGAGGATTCTTCCACTTGCTGATTCTTCACTTGAGAAACTCGCTCATCTCTTCATTTTGATTTTGGTAGGCGCGGGAAGTTTCATCATAATATCTATGCTGTTCAAATTTGACGAATTAAAGATTCTAAAGAACGCCCTTCAAAGAAGGAAGTAGCCGCAACCTTTAAAAACAGGGACAGCGACCTTTTTTCTGTGGGAACCCGGTACGGGCTTGATAAATCAGGCCCCTACAAATCATGAAGAAGCTGAAGGAGAAACTCAAATATCTTCCTGATAGCCCTGGCGTTTATCTTATGAAGGATGGGGCTGGCAAGATAATATATATCGGAAAAGCTCTGTCTCTCAGGAAAAGGGCCAGGAGCTATTTCAGTCCTACTTCAAATCTGAAAATAATTGCGCTGGTAGATTCAATTGTGGATATTGAATATATTGTCACTGATTCAGAAGCTGAGGCTCTTATCCTTGAATGTAATTTAATTAAGAAATACCATCCACGTTATAATGTCCGCTTGCGCGATGATAAGAAGTACCCGTTTATTAAACTAAGCGCTGGCTCTTTCCCGTTTATTTCCATTACAAGAACTTTGAAAGGGGATGGCTCAAAGTATTATGGACCCTATACCAGTGCCGGTGCGGTAAGGAAAACCATCAAACTGATGAAGAAACTTTTCATGTTGAGGAGTTGCAGGAAGGAGATTGAATCACCTTCGCGACCCTGTCTCTACTACGATCTGGAACAATGTATAGCTCCATGCACAGGGAAAATAACTGAGGAAGAATATAGTGAACTTGTTCGCTCGGCATGCTTTTTCCTTGAGGGGAGAGCTGAGAAATTGGTAAGGAAGCTGCGTGATGAGATGAAGAGGGAAAGTGATGAATTTCATTTTGAGAAGGCAGCAATTATTCGTGACCGTTTATCTGCGCTGACGAGGATCTTTGAAGAGCAGAAGATGGTTTCCTCGAGTGATGAAGATGAGGACTACATTGCCTTTGCAGTTGAAGGGGACTTAGCCTGCGTCGGGCTTTTTCCTGTGAGAGAGGGTAAGATCATCGGTCAGGAACAATTCGTCCTTGAAGGAGTTGAGAAATCCTCTCCATCTGAGATCCTTTCATCATTTGTCAAACAGCATTATCTTTCTTCTCCTTTCCTTCCGGGGAAAATATTTCTTGCAGAGGGAATTGATGACCTGGAGTTCATCAGACAATGGCTTGAGGAGAAGAAAGGTGGGAGGGTTAAGATTCTCATCCCGAAGCGGGGGAGAAGACGTGAACTTATTGAGAGGCTGCGAAAAAATTCAGCGCTGAGGCTCAAAGAGGTAACTTCCCACCGGGACGAAGATGCTGTTATCGAACTGAAGGAACTTCTCGCACTTGAAGTTCTCCCCTCAAGGATTGAAGCTTTTGATATTTCACAGACAGGTGGAGAGAAGCCAGTTGGTTCCATGGTTGTGTTTAAGAATGGATTGCCGGAAAGGGGAGAGTACCGGCGTTTCAGGGTACAATATGCACCTGGCAGGAATGACTGTGCACAGATAAGTGAGATTGTCCTGCGCCGATACAGAAGGGCTTTAACTGAGGGGAGGAAGCTTCCGGATTTAATCCTGGTTGATGGAGGGCTGGGACAGGTGCATTCAGCTCTCATGTCCCTGAAGGAGCTTGGTATTACAGATGTCCCTGTTATTGGACTTGCCAAAAAGTTTGAACATGTTTTCTGTGAAGTGTCACCTGAACCGATCGTTTTGCCACGTAAATCGTGCTCTTTTCAGCTAATCAGGCATATAAGGGATGAAGCACACAGGTTCGCTACAAGTTTTCACAGGCGGTTAAGGAGAAAGGAGTTACATAAATCTGTTCTTGATAATGTCCCGGGATTGGGCGAGAAGAGGAAACAGCTTCTCCTCAGGCAATTCCAATCTACTGGAGCGATAAAGAAAGCAGATTTAAAAGAGCTGCAGAAAGTAGAGGGAATTGGGCCGCATCTTGCAAGGCGCATAAAGGAATATTTGTGACCTCTATATTTGAAACAAAACTTGGGTGGGTTGGGATAGAAGGAAGCGGTGGGAGGCTAACGCGTCTCATACTTCCACGCAGGTCCAGGGAAAAAATCATTAAATTGCTTGACGGGGATCAGAAAAGTTTGCATGAGTCCCGGGCTATTGAGAAACACACGCGCCAGGTCGCGCGGCATTCTAAGAGGGTACGGGATGAAGATAATTTGATGAGGTCTGCGAAGAAGGATTTAATTGCTTATCTGAATGGCGAAAGAATCTGTTTTGACTATCCAGTTGATTTCAATGCCCTTTCTCCTTTTGTAGTGAAAGTATTAAGAATTACCAGAACTATTCCCTATGGTAAGACAGGGAGCTATTTGTGGGTCGCGGAGAAGATAGGAGGCAGACAATTTGCAAGAGCAGTCGGACAGGCTCTTTCAAAGAATCCTCTCCCAATCATTATCCCGTGCCATCGGGTTATAAGGAGTAACGGTAATATTGGAGGATTCGGCGGAGGGATTTCCTTGAAAAAGAAACTCCTTATGATAGAGGGGTTTAAGAAATGATCTTCCGGAATTAGTTCCTCCATCTTTTACCCCGAGATAATTGGTCCACGAGACTGGCAGATCCGGTCGCTCAATTACATATTCTCTGTTCTCATCATCAAAAAAGCCGTAACGCATGCAATCTCTCCTATTTGATGAATGCGGCTGTCTACCCGACTATTTCTGAGGGCTAGCCCAATATACTCGAATGATAGGTAATCGCTTTTCATTGCCATACAGTCTGTCAAAGAAAAGATTGTCAGCTTTTTTCTTGTAAACTTGAATCTAATGTTGTATAAGCATATCATGGATGCTAAGCGTTTTTTACCTTTAAGCGTGCAGAATTGGGAATATGGATGATCATATAATAGAATACCTGCCGACATTTGCTTGAGTGTCAGTTGAACAGATAGTGGCAGTAGTTTATGGTGAAAATTAAAACCGGGAGGAGAAGATGAGCCGTAAGATAATAGTAAGCAGTATACAGTTGCCTGCGCCTGATTATCCTCCGGATACACTCCCGGAACAGATAAAGAATAATAATCTGGAAAATGCTCTCAAATGGCTTAAGATTGCAGGAGAACGGAAATGTGATATTGTCTGCCTGGGAGAGATATTTACTACAGTTGGGATATCTGATAAGCATGATTGTAGTGAGCAAGCCGAAGATATAGCCGGGCCCGTATTAGAAAAACTGTCCCGGGTTGCCAGAGAGTATAAAATGTACATAATTGCGCCTGTTTTGGCTGAATGTGAAGATGTTATTAGAAATACAGCCTTGATTATTGACAGAAAGGGTGATTTAGCAGGGCAGTATCACAAAGTCCATTGTACTCAGAGCGAACGCAGTAGAGGAGTTGTCCCCGGAGATGAATTTAAAGTCTTTGACCTGGATTTTGGCCGGATAGGGATAATGATTTGCCATGATAATAGTTTTCCCGAAAGTGCCCGTGTGCTTACGCTAAAAGGTGCAGAGATTATATTCTGGCCTCATGTGCAGGGTGGGTGGGGAGAAGTAGCCTGGGAGGCAGTTCTGCGCAGCCGGGCTGTCGATAACGGCATTTATTTAGTTTCTTCCTCTTACGGGGTTCCGGATGGAAAGGCCTGGCGGCCGGGAATGATCCAGGCCCGCACCGCAGTAGTTTCTCCCGACGGCCTGATTATCAGTGAAGCAGGTCGGAAAATCGGTGTGGTTTCAGCAGAACTTGATTTGGATAAGCCGCGCATCATTCATGATTTTACCTTATCCGGAGACCACGACTTCAAAAAAGATATGCTTGCCGACAGACGGCCCGGGACCTATAAAAAGATAACTGAACTTCAGTAAAAAACAAACGGAATCACAGAGGACAAAGAAGAAGCTCCTTATGATAGAAAAGGTGGATGGCTAGTGGTCGAGTGAATCGTACGATGAAAGTAGCTGTGAAATTAGTTGTTGGTATGCTTTCGCCAGTAGAAGAATTGTTTGGTAAGGCAGAAAAGGTTCTTTCGAAGCATTTTGGCGAAATTGATTTCTCAAGTAAACTTATTCCGTTCACGCATACAAAATATTATGATAAGGAGATGGGGGCTGGGATTCTCAGAAAATTCATTTCTTTTAAGGATTTGATAGATGCAGGGGATATTTCCGAAATAAAAAACCTTACCTGCGCAGTTGAAAGACAGTTTTCTTCCTCAACGGGAGCCCGGAGAATTAATCTTGACCCTGGGTACGTCAGTTATGCAAAACTTATCCTTGCCACTACGAAAAACTATGACCACAGAGTTTATCTTAAAGATGGAATCTATGCAGAGGTAACGCTTCATTTCAGAAATGGTAGTTTCAACCCTTTTGAGTGGACATATGCTGATTACAGGACTGAAGAGTATATTGAGATCTTCAATAAAATCCGCACTCTTTTCCTGGAACAGCTCAAGAAATATAGACCCTAAAGATTTGACCCTACAGGGGCATAAGCAAGCTTGCTACTTCCATGACCACGGACACAAACACCGCTCCGATGTGCCGCGGCGGGAAAGATTCACATCCCTACACAACGAAGCAAAGAAGCTTAAGGGCGAGTATGAAGGGTTGTATTCCTATCGAGTTGGGTCATACCGCATCGTGTATGAGATTGACAAGAAGAGAGGGTCTATAACAATTCTTGACGTGGAAGATCGCAAAGACATCTATTAAATTTTTGGTTTGGCTCTGATATTCTCCCAGCATCAAATTTCGCGCGATTCCCCGAAGCAATGTATAATTATGCGAGTTAAACACAAGCCTAAACAGATTAAATTATCTATACTACCGCTCTTTATTTTTGTCAAGGATATCAGGACATTTTCTGTGATTCAGAAGGATATTGTATCAGATGTAAAGCCAAGAAAGAGATGAAGCAAGTTCGAGTCTTGCCCGGGGAGGGCTAAGTTTAGCCACTCTTGGCCAAGTTTAGCCACTTAATCTTTTTATCCTTACCTGATCTTTACTGATTATGCCACAACACCTACACTTCGTTCAATTTGACTTTTGCTGAATAAAGTTTGTTCCAGTCCTTATCATAAACCAACCTTACTTCTTGGGGAATCTTTCCTTCTTCATCAAAGATAACTAACTCATTGTTATTTTTCAACCAGGTTTCAGGTAGATAATATTCTTTCTGAGGACCAATCTGCCAGTAACGACCAATATTATGTCCGTTCAGGTAAATCTGCCCCTTACCCATTCCCTCCATAGCTATCCTTATTGGATAGAAGATTGTATCCAAAGTAAAGTTTGCTCTCCACCAGATAGGATTTGATCTTTGCCTAAACTTTTTCTTATCAAAGTCTTTCCACCCCTTAACCTCAGTAATTTCATCCTCATTTATTCCTTTATGGAAGAACCAGGGTCCGGAAAGGCTCTTATCCAGAGGATAGGTGATGAGAAGTATCTTATCTACAATCCGTGTTTCTACCAGGCCCTCAAAACAAAACTTGATTGTATTTCTTCCCTGATGCAGGTACTTACTGATTTCAAAATTGCCATAGCCGCATGTTTGATGATCTTTGGTCGAATATCTGAGCAACTTATCATTTACATATATCCAGTTGGGGATATGGATCTCTCTATAGGATAATGTAGCTCCCTCATTTTCCCCAATATCGAATTCTGTGTTGGCCCAGATGAATTCCTTAGACACTTCCAGATCATCTCCGAGGATGCTGTATTCATAACCAATTCGTTCTGCTGGTTGTCCGCTGCCAGGATGAAGTGCCCAGCTATTTTTAAGTTCCTCCTTTCTAGCATTGATATAGACTGGCCCATAGATACCTTTCTTCTCGGTCTGCATGATGCCATCAATATGCCTGCCCAGATTATCCACCAGAATAGAGAGTGTATTTTTACCATTTCTGAGATTCATAGGTAAAGGAGCTAAGCTCGCTAACCTTCCCCAGGTACCCAGATATTCGCCATTCAAAAAGAGCTTTAACCTATCGGTTGCACCGGTGAAGAATATTCGGGATGACAGATCCTTTTCCGAGTGAAATTCTGTCCGATACCACCCATATCCTTGATTGCAGCCGATATCCTCCATCGCCTGAGCCCTTCCTATCTTCTGCCAGGTAGCGAGGTCAACCTCGCCATTAATCTCCTCAATTTGATCGTAGTATCGCCACTTTGGGAAAGAGGGAAGTTCCTTTGGCTTTTGCATCTCCTTAACGACCAATTCCTTCCCTTCAGGGCACTTTAAGGAATAGGAGATGACCTTTTCCCCATCAGTGAGTAAGGGTAGACTATCATTAGTCGGCTCTCCTACAAAGTTTGGTCCAAGCAGCAACAATTTGGTATCATTCGCAGCTATAACCCAGCCCCTTTCTGCGAGGTTCTCGTTAGTAATGATTAAATGAATCACATCTTGAGTTTTGATTTTCAGGTCTATCCTTTCCATGGCTTTTGGATATTCAAAATTGATTGATAGTTCCTTTTTTGTCTTATCCCATTGGTAGATAGCCTTACCATCTATCCGAGGCTTCTTGCTCAATTTGAGGACAAACTTGCCCCTCTCCCCAGGTTTTCCATAGACTAAGATATAGAGTTTCTCACCCATCTCCTCTAAAAGAAGGATGTTGCTGTCGGCAAAAGAGATCCTTATATCTGGCTTCAACTCATAATTAACTAATACCGGCCTGATATCTTTCTCCAATCCTTTTCTCTCTTTGACATGAAAGATTATTGAACTGTCCTTTACTCGGTGGGTGATGGTTCGTAGCTGCTTATCGGGTTCTGATCTCTCTTTAGTTATCTCTGCCTGGGTGAGGAATGAGGAGAAGGTCTGTACGAATTGGTTTAACAGTTTGACTTTATAATACTTCGTAGTCATACCACCAGTTTCACTTAAAATGCCATTACAACCGTAGCTTGTCGTGACAAAACCATGATCTCCCCATAGACCACGCCCACCCCAGAAGCCAAAGTTGGTCCCTCCGCAGAATGTATAACAATCATAACTTGCTCCACTGGCTATAATCTCCTTAAGCGCATAGACTATCTCATCAACATCAGCATAACGATGTACACCTCCCCAACAATCCACCCAGCCAACCCAGAATTCAGATACTAGGGGTGGTGCGTCGGGTTGGCTTTTACGGTATCTCTCCAGGAACTTTTCTGGATTTATACTGCAGTTAGCTGTCTCTATAACACCTTTAATTGGATAGGAAAAATCATTGCATGCAGTAATTGGGACCTCTATTCCCCTTTTTCTTAGGCCATCACGCAGATATTCGAGATATTCCTTCCCTCCGGGACGGTTTCTGAACTCGTACTCATTTTCTGCCTGTACCAGGATGACATTGCCGTCTCTTGTAACCTGATGCTTGGCTATAACGGGGATTAATATATCAAACCATCTGTCCACATACTTAAGATAAACAGGGTTATTTGTTCGAAGCTCCAGTCCCTCTTTGGAATTCAACCATGCTGGCAATCCTGCCATATCCCATTCTGCACAGATGTAGGGGCCTGGCCTGACCATTATGTACATATCAAGCTCTTCAGAAATGGAGAAAAAATGTTCAATATCTTTATCGCCCTTGAACTTATCATATTTACCCTCATCTGTCTCGTATAGGTTCCACGGGATATAGGTCTCGATAGTGTTAAAGCCTGCCCTTTTAGCTTTCAATATCCTATCTCTCCATAATTGGTGAGGGATACGAAAATAATGTATGGTAGCAATAATTAATGGCATCCTTTTACCATTGATTATAAAGCTGTTTGAATCGTATGCTATACTGCCCATAATTTCCTCCTTCCTACTACACTACCTCAACTGCGCCTCCCTCATCAGTCCAAGCCAGCCGCAAAGGGTAACAGCCATAGGCATGAAATGCTTCCAGGAAGGCAACCGTCTGAAGAAACTGAAACGTGCATCCCTGCCTTTCAGCGGGTAGTGAATGGCAGTTGCATAAAAATACTGGTAGAAACATTAAAAAACATCTCTTATTATTCTTTCTAAGTTTTTACCAAGTATTAAATCAGATTCCTCTTGACTAAAAGTATTGTTGATAAACTCTATATCCTTTTTTAATATTTCTGCATTATGAAAAGGATAATCCAGTCCGTAGACCATTCTTTCTGCTCCTATAGAGTCTCTGATTAAGAGTAGTCTATTCTTATCATTTAAAGAAAAGTTTGATGTTATCCCAACATTAACAGGAAAATTATTCCAAACCTTGGAATTATTTATTAAAACAGCCAGAATTTCGTTGAAAAATAAAGAACTATGTCCATGTTCTATAATTATCTTTAATTTAGGGTGTTTATAAGCAACATTATCTAAAAGAATGGGTCTGTATTCATTTATCTTCCAGCCATGAACATCAGTATGGAATAAAATAGGGACATTTAGCTTTTCGACAATAGAATAGAATCTATCTAAAGATGGGTCATCCAGTTTTATCTGAAAAACAGCTGGATGTATCTTTATTCCTACAAAATCCTTATTTATGTATTCAGTAAGTATGTCGCAAGATTCTGGATTTTTAGGGTTTACGGTTATAAAACCGAAGATATTAGGGTAATCTTTAAGAGATTGATAAAGCCATTCATTACATTCTCTTTCTGATTTATATTTTATAGAATACCAGGTATCCTTAGGCATCAAATAGAGAAAAGGAGCAAAAGCGATAGCCTTTTCGATACCCACTTCCTCTAGCAGTTTCTTCAGACTATTTAATGTCCCTTTCTCCGGATTGTCTTTGTCAAAACACCCCTCTGGGGCAACATGACAGTG
>JABUBK010000278.1_pt1 | contig 11868 bp, 11 predicted proteins | sample 7332671 | NCBI WGS metagenome assembly JABUBK01 (sample SAMN07256342, study PRJNA390944) | subsurface metagenome | isolation source: Methane hydrate marine sediment | place: Pacific Ocean: Eastern North Pacific, ODP site 1244 | collected 2002
AACCTGTTCAACGCAACAGTGTGGGCGAAGCCACATTTTTTTCGTTTTATCGTTTACATATTTTTCTACTTTTTATTTTAGCGCTTTGGCTTCATCTAAGACCGTTAGAACTTTTTCCTTGTAAGCATCTAAAACACTCTCCACCTTGCTGACATTAGAATTTAATGTCTCGAGTTTCTTCTCACCTTCATCAATTTTATCGTATAGATTCATCAACGTTTTAGCGCTTTGGAGGGATTCAATATATCAAGAGATGGAAGTTTTTGGCTTACCTTTAACCTCTATCGCTTTTAATCCGCGTCTGAGAGTTTTTAAATCCCTTATAGAATAGCCATCTTTAAGATAATTCTCTGTAACCTTAACGGCTTCCCTATACGACCGAGTTTGCTTCTCTTCCTCGTCGCGTTCATTTATTTTTGAAAGAATTTCATCTTCAAGGTTGGCTTTATCCTTTTTAAGTTCATCTTTCTTCCATTCAAGACCAGTGAGGTCCTTTGTAATTCTCTTTCTCTTCTGAACTACCTCAGCTAAGATTTTCTTTTCCCATTCATGAGCCTCAACAGTTTCAATCCTGGAGATAAGTTCTCCACCACTCTTAATCTCCAATTTACTGATGCGATCAATCAGTTTGAAGGAGATACCAATATCTGTAAGTCCCTTAAGTCGATAAAGAACCTCCTCCCTCTCTGTAATCTCACCTTCAATTTTTTCTAAGGACTCATGAAGATTCTGAAGAGATTCCTTCTTTTTATACATGGATTCATCTAATCTTTTAATTTGACCACTTTTTAGTCTAATGTCATCATTACAGGATTTAACCTGAGATAATAAAGGATCCAAATTTCTCTGCAGCTCAAAAATTTTTGTCTCTGCTTCTGGAATATACTTTTGCATCGCAGTGGTTAAAGCGGAATGCAAATGATACTTACCTCTTATCTTCGATAAGGGATTTCCTTTGCGCAGTTCGTCGAGGATTTTATCAACAATAGTCTTTCGAACCATACTCAAGTATTATGTGAAGGCTCATATAATTTTGACCAAAAAAATTTGGATAAAAATTTATTATCTTCAAATTTGACCAAAAATTCCATGGAAACCCCACTTTTATCCAAGTAAAAACGAAGAAAGCTCTTAATAAAAGACTGACCGCCCCCCATCCAGGGGCTTAGTTGACTATTTACCAGAATGAGTACACATCCAACTCCCTATGGTTACTATACCCCTGAGGGATACATCCCCCAACATTTGGTTGGTAAACGGTCAACTCAGGGTCAAACTTGAGACGTTTTAGGGGCAGATTTTGGTCATTTTTTGGTCAAAAATAAAAAATTTCGGGCGTTTCATCCTCCAAGGAAGGGAAATATTGCACTTCCTATCGGACTCTCTTCCCAGAGGTCTAAGAGAATATAGATTCTTTGGCATTGAAACGATGCTAAAAGTACATGATGAGACTTGACATGTAGAAGATATTGAACAAGAAAAATAGAGCTTAAAAAAACCAAAGCGCTAAAATAAAAAGTAGAAAAATATGTAAACGATAAAACGAAAAAAATGTGGCTTCGCCCACACTGTTGCGTTGAACAGGTTGGGAAGGGGTGCAAATATTTACTTGGAATGGAAGAAGTGGCTGCAACCTTCAGGTTACATAGCCACTTTACCCATATCACGCTATTGGCTTAGAGGGGCGAGGTTGATCTTTTTGGTGCGTATTGCATATCCTAGGACCACAACTGACATCGCAAGCATCAGGTTACTGAACCATGGCGTATGGATTGGAGAGTTCAGGAAATAGTCTCCCTCGTATTGGTCCACCATCTGCGGATGAGTTGCAGTCATAGCGCCTGGAGGGTCTGCACAGTTTTCATAGGCGTAATTGAAGGCTTCCTGAACCGACACCATCCCATCTGTATTTGCATCTGCTAGACCTTGAGACATGCCTCGGTCCACGAAGAATTCAGCGAAGATCGTGTTTCCCCAGGGGATTACATCATAGCCTAATTCGTCTGCTTGAGTAGCTGTTACGACGATGCCGTAAGCAATCGAGTCAGCAACATCCACGAAGCTTCCTGAGTAACAAGCAAGAACCATCACGAGGATGTTGTGAGATTCGAAGCCTGAAAGGATGCTCGAGAGTTCACTGTCTCCTAAGAAATCATCGTACAGGTGGAGCAGATCCACACTTCCATGAGTTGAGAAGAAGATGGCAACTCCATCTCTTTGAACTTCTTGATCTCCCAACCATTCTAAAGCACTGATGACTGCACTTTTTGTCGCTTGACTATTTAACAAGAGCACAATATTTTCACTTGGATATCCATAGACATTCATGAGAACGTTTGCAAAGTCCTGCGCATCATTATCCAGGTTAACTGCTTCTCCTCCATCTACGCCTACTACTACTGCCCAAAAGTTTCTATCACCCGAATCCGCGGCAACTGCAGGTATAGCAACAAACGACAACATCAGGGTAAATATTGCAACTATTACGATTCTCTTTATCGATTTCATGTAACCCTAATTCTGAAAAAAAGATATATTACAGTTATGAAGAACTAATATGGAACTAAAATATAGCTTCTGAAATCTACTAACTGCCTAGCTTAAAACCAAAACTAAAATGAAATATAATTATTAACGGCGTAGGATTAGAGCCACAGCAAGTACAATAATTACCCATGTAAAAGCTACAAATATCAAAGTTAATGACATCGGGTCAATATAAATCATGTATATTGGAACTGCTGGTTCAGGAAGTGGCTGACCTGTCTCTTCCCATGATACTGCCAGAGGGGTACTCGTCCACATTGTCAACCCGTACATGTTATCCTCAATTTTAGAGCAATTATAAGTATGACTTCCTGCTTCCTCTTCCACATCCGTTGTGCTATTCGTGGTTAAATCATCCCTCCATAAAATACCATCCTTAGTTAAGTCCATCATAAAGTTTGTAACAAGGGAACCATCATACAGCCGGGTGATCACTAAGTTTAATACGACTGCGTCACCTTGATATGGCCATTCATCGGGTGATGCTTCAAACACAACTTCCAGCATGTCCCAAATTACTGTTACCGATTGATTGTTCATATTCACCGTAGTAAGTCCATAAGTGTCTCCTGAACCATTAACAGCGCCGTATGTTAACGCTTGAACAGAGCTCTTGCCATCAGTTGTCTGCCACACTCCAGAGCCTTGATGAGATAATGTTAAACTGTTAAGCGTGAAAAATCCAGTTGTAACTGCAGTGTTATCAAATTTGTAATTAATCGTAACATTTATTGTTCCGACCGTTCCAACATCCCTTCTGTCATCATCTGCACTTATACTTATTACCTTAAACCGATCCACAATCACTTCTACTGTCTGGTTCTGCACGGAATTCTTGTCCGTTGTCGTGTAAACGTTATAGTTGTATTGACCAACTTTGTTTTCTGCAGTAATAGGAATTGTGAAAGAACCATCGGAAGAATTTATCATACTAACTGACTGCATTAACATGTGGCCCAACTCAACTTTAACGTCTATGTTTGCGTAACCATCCGTCCATACTGCACCATAATTGGTTCCATGATTACTGTTTCCGCTTTCATCTCTACAATCACCGTCTAAGTCATGATACAGAATTAAACTTGTTTTATTAGTATAAGTTCCTGTATAAAGCTCACTAACGTCGTCGGCGCTTAACGCTCGGTTGTAGATACGAATATCGTCAAATATTATATCGAATCTGTTTGTAGACCCCGGGTAATATAGGTCCACGGAAATATCATCCCAGTTTCCAGTTAATGGCCACACTCCACCCGATACTACAGTGTTACAGTAACAGCGTAGATAACTGCCATCAGTTACCACTACTATATGCTGCCACGAGCCCGCAAAGTCTGAATAGGTAAATCCAGTACTAATGCTTCGACCATCTGTAGCTGTTTCACCTCTGCACCAAATAACATTCGAAGCATTAATAGAGAGTTGAAACATGTTATTTGTTGTGCCAAGCCTGATTATCACTGCCGCACTCGCCTCGTCGAAACTGTTAATGTATATCCAAAGCGACAGGGTTCTCTCATCATCGCCAGCATTACGTAAAGTTGCAGAATCAGATACTTTCACATAATCAGTACCATCAAAACGTAAAGCACTAGAACCCGACGCAGGTGGCGTTGATGTTCCTTCATAATAAACTATACCCGTTAACTCCACCTTTTCGCTTGGGTTTATTCGTAATTTGTCCACATCTGCAGAATACACGATTAAGTCAGGTTGATTGTTTGTTCCACGCGCTTCATTAATTACTGGTTTAAAGTTGAAAATGGTGATGAAAATCATCAAAAGTAACATACCCAACTTGATTTTTTTCAACCTTAAACCTTTCTCCCAAGTTAAGATATTTTTCTCATAATTCCATATGAAGAGCGAAGTAGATGATGAATATAAACTATATTGGGATAAATATTTTTCCAACAGATTCCGTTATGCTATTAAAAATTTATGCGCCGTTCAATTGTAGGTTAGCTTTTTAGGTCTACCCCCGGCCTCTGTTGGGCTGTGTAATAAACAACACGATGGAGATGAGAGTAAGCCTGAAGAAGAAGAGCAATGGTACCATATAGCCCTAACTGGCCTAATAGACTTTGCCAAGGGGCATTCACGATTTGAGCTTGTAAGACTGATCAAAGAACACCGGGAACAGCTCATACTGGAGCTTAGTGGGCCGAAGTATTCTCGCAGCCACAAATATCGGAGGGGCGACTCATACACCAAGATGCTGGTCACAGGCGCATAGAAACAATCAGTTTCAGAGTGAAACGGGTCATCAACCGAACCGACAACACGATAAGTTCACCTATCCTTGAATCTTTGATGTGAGACGTAAGAAGTACTCTCGAGACGTGAGGATGAAATGTGTAGAATTCACGTCAAAGATGAGCTATCAGGATGCGAGTGACGAGTTTGAAACGGCAACAGGAGTCCACGTTCCCAAGAGGACTATACACAGCTTCGTCCAGGAGATAGCGCCGAGACTTCCCTCGTGAACAGGACAGACACTAAACCTGGAATAGTCATCGGAGACTCCACGAAGGTAAGGGCGCAGAACAGGCGTGAGATGAATAACGTGCATGTCCTCTTATCCTGCGGAGACCGAATGTTAACCCTCGAGGTCAACGGTGAATGACCAAAGGTCGAGGCAGAGGTGCTTATCTCGGATAATGAACCAGGGTTAACAAGCGCAGTTAAAGCCAAGAGACGGCAACTATGCATACTCCACGCCATGAAGTACCTCCTCTTCACCCTATGGGGAGAAGGCATGGGCAAGGATGACAGGGTGGAGATTGACAGAGCAGTCAAACAAGCACTCTTCACACCTGTAGACTCGACGAAGAAACACCTAGAAGACGGGGATAAAGCAGAGCTCAAAACCAGAACAGACATGACACTCAGAGAGCTCTACAGCATAGCAGACAGCCTCAAAGACCGTGGCTACCCTAAAGCCACAGCCTTCATAGAGAAGCATGCAAAGTTCACCGTAACATTCCCCAAGCTAGCACTAGAGAGAATAAACATACCCTACACCACAAATGCTATTGAGAGGTTGATGGGTGAAATATCCAAACGATGCAAACACAAGTGGATGCACTGCTCAACCGATGGACTGAAGAACATACTAACAATAATCCTCGTGAGCTACACCAACAAAACCTTACACACAAAAATCAAGAACGCTTATATCCACAACAAACCCATCCTATAACAGCCACAGTACAATCCTATCCTACAACTGCACTGCACTAAAATTTATGAAGAAAATTGGGTACCATATTATCAGTCAAAAAAGAGAATTATAAGAGGTCGATGCATTGAAGAGAAGATTTATCCTGATTTCGATACTACTTTTGTCGCTATTCTCGTTAACCTACTCTATGTTTCAAGTTTTAGAAGCAGCTCCTAATCCAGTTCTTCAGGTTAAAAGATATATGTTTACACCCGCAAATAGTTTAATTAATGTAACGGGGCGTTTTACTGCAACAATTAATTTACATCAAACTTCTTTCAAAAATCCGTTTCTTAAATATGCCAACGTGACAGTATCGGTTGATGAACCAACGGTTTTGTCTACCCAGTTTAAAAGATTTAGAGGTTCCCCGCCTCAGAGTATTGAATTTCTACATCTCCAAACAATAGTTAATAACACAGAAAGGACAGTCGCCGTTAATTACACTTTCGAATTGATGCACGAATATCTTATAAAAGATAGAACAACTCTTGTTCTAGACTTATCCACAAATCTCAATGGAACGAAATTATCTCTTCTTGGAGAGGATTTAGAGGGAAATGAAGCTAATGTTACATTAATTTTGGAGGAGGCATATGAACAACAACAACTATATTTTCTATACGTTAAGCCTATACATGACTTATTAAAAACAGTAAGAAAAGTGCTAGTAACACACGTTTGCCAACCAAGGGGTTACTTCGAGATCAATACCGTTTTCAGAATTTTAAACATATTCGATGACAAACCTTCGATTGATTCAAAGAAATTGGTACAAGGAGAGTGGAGTACAAGAATTGATAATTTGAATTTTCCGCATAGATTCCGTTGGGAACAATTAAAGGCCATGAACATGAGTGTATGGATCACCTCCTCCTCAATATTTCCCGAAACCATATCCACGCTAAACACTTTGAAATATCTATGGAAGGTCCCTGATCCGTTAAATGTTACCATTTATGATGCTCAGGTAATACTTACCTTTAGTCGTTCAATTGAAGCACCGATAATTCAAGCAGAAATAATAGTAGAAGAAAACGGCATTTCTAAAGTAATCGACTTTGTGGGAAATATAACAGAAGCATTTTCCGACCAATCAAAGTTTCCAAGATTGGAGATACCCATTCCAAATTATGGAAGGGATTGCCAGGTCATATTATCTTACCTTTATTGGTCTCCGCTTTGGAATGTAATAGCGCTATGCTCTTTATTCGTAATTATGATCGATTCAATAGTGTAATTAGTCTATCGAAAACACGAATGATTTTAGCTGTTTTTATTTTATCGATAAATATGATAAAAGTGAAAATCCAAATAACAAAAATAACATCCCCAAGATGTTGATGTATTAACATTGCCGCTTGTACATCAAAAAGTTTACCTACAACAAAGACGAGTGTTAAACGAAACCAATTTACAAATATTGTACCTATCAAGCCGAGAACTCCCCAGATCAATCTCATTTTTTTACTTTTTTCAATGTCCACCATTAAATTCAGAAAGATTATAGTATATCCCATCAGCCCCTCCCAGCCTATGCAAGGCAGATCAATAAGGTATATTGTTCCTCCTAAAAACATCTTGAAAGGGAATGTTTCAGTAAAAACAACCGCTCCAAAATTGAAAAGGTTTAAGAACCAACCAATAAATAATATTCCTATTCTTCCAAATTCAAGTATGAAGTTGTAACAAGGAGTAAAGAAAGACAGCGCAGAATATTCAGTCGCTCTCATAATTAAATCGGCATTCAAACTATAAAAGGCGGGAATAATCAAGACTGGTAAGAATGTTTTTAACCCATCTTTATTGAAAAATTTAACTATAGTGATCAATAGGATTAATGATAGTATATTATAAAACAAGATATGGAATGCAACTAAAGTAGTCCCAAACATAGAACTCTCATATGAATATGTAGCGAACATGATCATTATACAAATATCTATGAATCGAAATACTGCAATTATAGAGAATACAACTATAGTAATTATCACTCCAATTTCAATTGCATTATAAGATTTAATTTTTTCATCTTTGATTCTATTTAGTTTGAATAAAAATAAAACGAAGATCATTAAAGCTAGTGGTAAGAACTCGTAGAGATATTCGCTAACATGCGTAGGGTTATGTAAATTTTGACTTAATGGTGAGTAAACATTTAAAATAATCAATACAAAATGCAGAGATAATGCTGAAAAAATTGAAACCAAGACCAAAATGAATACTTTCTTGATATTGAGTTTCCATTGTAATAGCATAATTATAGGATTATACTCAACTACAACTATAAAAACTACAACTATAAAAATTGATCAAACTTTTGGTTGGCGCTGAGAACAGGAGTAAATTCCTGAAGATCGATAAAAAAATAAAAATTATAAGAAAGATTACTTAGACTGGCTAGAGGGGTATTTAGTTAATGACCAGAGTCTTACAAGTTGGGATTATAGGTTGTGGCAGAATTGCTAATCAAATTCACATACCAATTTGGCGTAGAATTAAAAATGTAGAAATAGCAGCAGTATGTGACAAGAACGAAGAAATGGCCAAGAAAACGATGAATAGGCTCAAAATTCGTCGGTCCTTTACTGAACTGTCCAATATGTTAGATGATGTCGATATAGACATTATTGATAATTGTACGCCAGTCGCACTGCATGCATCAATAGCAATTCAAGCAATGAACTACGGTTGTCATGTCTTAGTCGAAAAACCTATGGCCCTAAGATCAGAGGAGGCGGATAAATTAATTCAGGTTTCCAACAAAAGGAGAGTAAAGCTGGGCATTATTCATAACACATTATTCAATCCAGCAGTGGTCAAAGCAAAGAGGCTCATTCATGAGGGAAGAATTGGGGAGATAATCGGCATAGACGTTAAGTATGTCAAGGGAATGGATGATGATTGGATCCTCAACAAGAATCATTGGTCTCATAAGTTGCCTGGGGGGATATTTGGGGAAATATTGGCTCATCCCATCTATCTGGAAAGAGCCTTTCTAGGGGATTTGAATGTGGTAGAAGTACATATTCGGAAACTCGGTAATCTTCAGTGGCTTAAGTCAGACGAACTTAGGGTAATAGTAGATGGTAGAAAAGGCATTGGAACAATTACTTTATCATTAAACTCACCGAGAAATGAAGGAATAATAGATATTTATGGAACAAATATGAATCTTCATCTCAATTTGTGGACTGGAACTATCATTAAGCAGAGACCTACAATTCTCGATAGTTTATCATTAGGGAAAGATAGTCTGAATCAGGCTTTTCAAGGGATTTCCAACACTTTAACTAATGCAACAAAATTTCTGTTAAGAAAATTTCCTAACGGTCATCAAATTCTTATTCCTCAATTCGTTGAAGCTGTCCGACACGATTCAAAAACTCTGGTTACAGCGGAGGATGGCAGAGAAGTCGTTAAAGTGCTCGCTGAGATTACAGACCGTATTGAAAAGCAGGTAGAGGCGTTACATCGATAGGGGAGATATTATGTATACCCCGTTTGTTTCAGTGATTATACCTACTTACAATAGAGACGAAGAATTGATAGAATTGATATACTCCCTTCTAGAAAGTGATTATAAAAACATAGAAGTGATTGTCGTTGATGATGCTTCTCCCTCCGGAATTCCTGAAGAAATAAAATCCATACGAACGGTTAAGGTTATACGAAATAAAAAGGAAAAATTGTTAGCAGGTTCAAGGAATGTTGGCATTGAAAACGCGCGAGGTGAGTTATGTTTCCTAGTAGACAGCGACAATGTTGTAGCAAGAAACACCATAAGCGAATTGGTTAAGGCCATTCATTCAAATCCTCTCCTCGGTGTTGTATGTCCATTGACCTATTATCTAGAGGATCCTCTAAGAATTTGGTGGGCTGGAACAATAAGGAGCAAAATCACCTCACTGACAAGAAGCATTGGACAAGACCAACTTGATCTAAACCAATTCAAAACTCTAATTGAGTCTGAAAGCTTTCGTAACGCCTTCATGGTTAGGACAAAACTAATCCAAAATCTCGGTCTATTTGATGAAAAATATTTTCCAATTCATTATGATGAAGCGGATCTCTCAGAAAGAATAAAGAGAGAAGGGGTCAAAATAGTGGTTGTTCCGACCGCAAAGATTTGGCATAACATACCAAGAAAAACAAAATATCGATCCTTGCATATCCCTAGTAAGCTCAGAGCATATTATGGGATACGTAGTAGAGTCCTATTCCACAAGAAATGGAGTTCAAATCTGCTGGAGCTCATAGTTGCGTTAAGCTCCATATCACTTATAACAGTCTACTACGCAGTCATGGCCTTGTTTTACGCTCCCCAACCTCAGAAATACGACATCTTCAAATCTACATTACAAGGTTTTATTGATGGTTTACGGACACATATAGCTAGCTTACTGCAGGATAAAATTGATTGATAAGAGAAACCTTAAGAAATTATATGAGAAAATCGCGCTCATGGATCTTCAGGATCACATAACGGAAGGACAAGGTTCTGTAGCGGAAGATTGGGTGATACAGCATATTTCTCCTTCAGATGAGTTCCTTTGGATGCGAAAAACTATAGCGATATCCAACTTAATAAATAAAGAAAGAGCGGTTGGAATTTTAGATGTTGGTTGTGGAACTGGTTACGTATTATTTAATATATTAGAAACTGGACACAAAATTTCTTTTGGTTCAGGTATCGACATTGCTTTTCCATTTGTGAAAAAAGCAATTTTTTTTTGTAAAAGAAACTGGTGCACCTTTCTTCTTTATCGTTAGTGATGCTGAAAAACTACCCTTTCGTTCTGAGAGCTTTGATATAGTAATATGTAGTGAGATCTTCGAACATTTAATAAATCCGATAGAGGCGTTAAAGGAAATTATAAGAGTTACAAAACATACTTGCAAAATAATAATAACTGTTCCAAATAAGACCATCAAACAGATTTTTTCCCCACTAAAGTATATTGTTAGCAGATATAACCTATTTATTGGGGATAAAGTATGGAAATCAGAAGAAATAAGTAATAAATCCCCCCTTCCGCTGCACTTTAGAGAGTATAGTTCAAAAGAAATTGAGGCTATCTTGATAAATTTGAATCTAGAGGTTGAAAGTATTACAGGTATAGGAATTTCACCTTTCAGATCACCTGTAAGGAGACTAATTGATAACCATAAGATAATATTTAAATTTTGGAGGATATTTGGAAATGTTATCGAAAAATCGCCCTTTGCTAAGATGTTTTGTTGTTTCATTCTTATAGAAGCACGCAAAAGGATAGATAGCTGATTTGATGGTGAAAGTAGGAATTTATACTAGATACATAGACGAATTGGCTTTAACTGGACCCAATATATATCTAGTAAATTTGATTGAATGTCTATCTAAAGAGAGTAAAGTTGACGTATATCTTATACATCATCAACAAAACAGGAATAGAATTTACAAAGACATCAATGAAATTTTGATTCCAAAACAGCCTCTGCTGGGAGAACTATCTATTGGAAGATATGACCTCGATATAATACACTTTAATTACATCCCATGGGGATTTAGATCATTTTTTCCCTTGCTAAGGTTCCGAAAGATTGCTACCTCACATATTAGCGTAGGTTGGAGTGACAGAAAAGTCTCTTTAATACAAAGGTGGACGGAACCGTTTAGCGCAAATTTCTTAGATATGATAATTGCTGTGTCCAAGGACCTTAAGACTCGTTTACTTGAGTATCTGCACATCCCAGAATCAAAGATAAGCGTCATACATGAAGGCATAGATCATGAAATCTTCAAGCCCCTTAGCGATACCGACTTGACTAGAGTCAAATCTAAATACGCGCTTAAGAATAGATATATTCTCCATGTTAGTAATTTCTCTAAGAGGAAGAACCCCCATACACTATTCCATACTTTTCATTCTCTAGTGAAAGACGGTTTTAGGGGGGAACTATTGATTGCCGGATCAGGATGGAGAAATACTGTTTCAGAAAATCTCATACAGGATCTTGGAAGTCGTAGCAAAGTCAGGATTGTTGGATACATCCCAACGAAAGATCTAGTTGCATTATATAACTTAGCAGAACTAACGATAAAGAAGAAAGGTGCA
>JABUBK010000279.1_pt1 | contig 11864 bp, 12 predicted proteins | sample 7332671 | NCBI WGS metagenome assembly JABUBK01 (sample SAMN07256342, study PRJNA390944) | subsurface metagenome | isolation source: Methane hydrate marine sediment | place: Pacific Ocean: Eastern North Pacific, ODP site 1244 | collected 2002
AAATTTATCCCTGGCATATTTTTTTGCAAATATCTTGATAAGAGAATGAAATTAGAGTTAAATTATTTTTAAGGTTGTTTGGAAGTTTAAATGATTAGGCTAATAGTAAAAAATATGTCAGTTTGTAACTTCGCTCAAGATCAGTCAACTTCGCCAAGCTTGGAACGTTGTGCGAAGTTGACTATGCTTCACTTCAAAAAGAAACATTATTAAACATTATCGATTATGGTATTAGTATGCCTAAAGAATCAGATATTTTAAAGATAGTAAAAGAAGATATATTAGAAGCATTAGGTAGAAAGAATAAAAGGATTTCAATAAAATTTATGAATCTAGAAGTTAATGTTTCTAATTCTTTTGTGTCTGAAGCCATAAAGGAACTTGAAAAGGAAGATTTGATAAAGATTTCTTTAGAAAAGAAACATCAGCAAGAATATATCCAATTGACGAAAAAAGGACAAAGCACATCAAAGGATATTATCAAAAAACATTTTGTTCTTGAAAAATATTTTAAAAAAAGAAGGGGTAGAGGAGAAGCAATCAGGGTAACCAATGTTCTCGAGCACTATATTTCTACAGAAGTTGTTGATACTATCAAAAAATTATCTACTTTCAAAAAGAGTGGTGTTTCCTTAACAGAATTCAAACAAAAAGAAGGTTTGATTACAGATATTAATTTGAGTATTGGATTATTTGAAAGGATAGTTAGTATGGGAATATTTCCAGGAGAAAGGATAAGAATAATGAATAAAATCCCAAACGGCGTCATTGTTGAAATAAAAAATAAAAAATTTGCTATAGCTAAAAGTATAGCAAAAGAGATCAGTGTGTTAGAACATGAAAAATCTTAAAATACTCTTAATTGGACAACCGAATGTAGGAAAATCTTCGCTACTTAATGCTTTAGTTGGTCCAAGGGTGGTAATATCTAATTACCCTGGAACAACAGTTGAAATAACAAAGGCAGAAAAAGTTTTTGGTGATACAAAAATAACTTTTTTTGATACTCCGGGAATATACTCTATCTCCGACAGAAGCGAAGAGGAAAAAGTTACTGAAAAGAGTTTATTTGAAGGGGATGCAGATGGGGCAATAATAGTTGCTGATGCAACCTCTTTGGAGAGAAGCCTTTATATGGCTTTACAAATCTTAGAGGCAGGAGTGCCAGCTATTATAACTTTAAATTTTGTGGAAGATGCCGAGAAGAAAGGAATAAAAATTGATTATGGAAAATTAGAAAAACTGCTTGGTATTCCTGTTACCCCCATAAATCCTCTAAACAAAAAAGGGATAAACAAAATTATAGATATAATATTAAAAATTAAACAGATAGTAAAACAAAAATTTGAGGTCAGGTATGATGACGATATAGAAAAATCGATAAACAAGATATCTACTCAAATTAAGGTAAAACTACCCAAAAGATTCATTTCCTTAAGGGTTTTAGAAGAAGATGAAGACTTTTATGGATATTTGAAGGATAAAAAAATAATTGGAAAAGCTAAAGAAAACTTAAAAAACCATCCAAAGGTTGCAGAAGATATATCTATAACCAGATATGGCACAGCATCATTTATAGCGAAAAAGGTTACTCAAATAACTCCTCTAGAAAAAGGAAAAAAAATAGAGGAGAAGCTTGATAAAATCTTTTTGCATAAACTCTGGGGTCCATTTACTACTGTTTTATTCCTTCTTATCATTTTTGGGATATTATTATATCTTGGCAATTTTATGCAAGGAATTCTTATGGGCTTGACAGAGAATCTTTTATCTTCTTTTACTGTAACAGACCAATCTATCGTCAATATGATATTGGTTCAAGGTTTAACTGGACTTGCAGCCGGTGTTTCTATTGCTTTACCCTATGTGTTTTTGTTTTATTTGATTTTGGGCTTATTAGAAGATGTGGGCCTTCTCTCCAGATTTATTGTGAATGCAGAAAGATTTTTAAAAAAATTAGGATTACCTGGAAAGTCATTTATTCCTTTAATATTAGGATTAGGTTGCACTGCACCAGCATGTAGAGCTTGCAGGGTCTTATCCAGTAGAAAAGAACAATTTCATACCGCCTCATTATTCGCTTTTGTGCCTTGTTCCTCAAGAATTGCCATAATAATGGGAATAGTTGGCTTTTATGGAGGTATAAAGTTAGCTTTTTCTGTTTTTGCTACCTTACTTTTTGCTGGTTTAATCTGGGCTTTTGGAATAAAAAAAATTATTCATATAAAGAGTGAACCATTGCTTTTAGAACTGCCTCCTTATAGAAAGCCCTTGATTAAAAACGTTCTTGCTAAAAGCTGGATTAGAATGAAGGATTTTGTATACATAGTTATACCCTTGTTAGCACTTGGAGGAATAGCTTACGGCATTCTAAATATAGCGGGCCTTACCACTATTATACTAAAACCTCTTTCGCCGATCGCTATTTGGTTAGGATTACCTACTATAACTATTATCCCCCTGGTTTTTGGTTTCTTGCAGAAGGATTTAACTGGAGCAATGCTTATATCAGTTCTTGGTAGTAAAATATCCCTAGCGTTAACCCCAATTCAAATATATACTTTTGGTGTAGCGACCACTATTGGGATTCCCTGCATAATCGCTTTAGGAATGCTTGTTAAAGAATTTGGATTTAAAAGAGCAATAGTTTTAACAATAGGATCAGTAATTTACGGTCTTTTATTTGCTGGTTTAATTTGGAGAATAATTTCCGTTTTTTGAAAATAGCGTAAACATGTTTTCTAATTTTTGGCGGGACTATGTGAACTCTCGTTCGCTATCGCTCACATGGTACTATCGCACTTGCAACAGCGATTAAAGGAGCGTTGTTGCCTTCGGCAAGTCGCCCCAAATTTCAGCTTTGCTGGAGCTTCTCTTAATCGCAATGTTATATTAAATTGCGCTTACTTTCAGGATGTTTAAAATGGCTTGGGAAAAAAGGATAATGGAAATCGAAAAATTGAATGAAGAGATAAAGAAATGCAGCAAATGCAGGCTATCTGAAACCAGAACATGCGCTCTTTGCGGGGAGGGAAATATAGGTGCAAAACTTATGTTAATTGCCCAGGCACCCGGGGAAAATGAAGATAGAGAGGGGAAAATGTTCATTGGGCCATCAGGGGGAGTCCTGGATGAATTATTTAAAAAAGCTAATATTGATAGAAAAGAGATTTATATGACAAATCTGATTAAATGTATGCTCCCAAAATATAGGCGCCCAAAGCAGGATGAGATTGAGATTTGCGGTGGGTATTTAGATAAAGAGATAGAACTAATAAATCCAAAAACATTAGTTCCGCTGGGGTATTATGCGTCCAAATACATCTTTGAGAAATACGCTATCCCATTGACATCTAAATCAGAGTTTTGCGAGGTTTACTGTAAGATTTTTTTGGCTGTAGATAAAAAAATCTTTCCTTTGCAGCACCCTGCTGCTGTTCTTCATGACAATTCTCTTAAGGAAAAAATCATAAAAAATTACCGTAAGTTGAAAGTACTTCTTATGGATTGTAAATGGTATCAAATGTGTCCAATGAAGGTATTTTATGAGAAAGGAAAATTAAATAAAAAATGGGTAGAACTATACTGTAAAGGGGATTGGGAGAGTTGTATTCGTTATCAGATGGAAGAGAGAGGTCAGGAGCACCCGGATTGGATGCTTCCGGATGGAAGCATTGATGAAAGATTGCACAAATTATGTAAGGAGGTGATAGGATGAAAAGGTTAGGGAAAAGTGTACAGACTATAATCGCGGTTGTAATATTAGGATTGGTTATAGGGCTTTGGAGTTGCAAAGAACCAGCACCTACTTTAGAAATAAATGAGAGTATAGCTGAAAGGATTATCAGGATAGATGCAAAAGGCGATGTTCTTCATTACCAGGAAACCCTTTTTTGGGATGAAAGAAAATTCTCTGAAATTTTGGCAGATGAATCTGAGTTTTATCATCATCAGATTGAGGAGTTTAAGAAAACCTATGAAGTGGATGCTGATAATTTTAGGGTAGAATTTACAAAGGAGAGAAATTCAACACTGCTAAGTTGCGATGTTCACGGTAAATTTACTGGGAATTGGTATGATTTCCATTGGTTTTTAAATCCATTAGGTCTGGATTTTCTTGATAGTCCTTTTGATAAGTCTGAAAGAACTCTTTCTTGGAAAGGGCTTATTGACGGGATCTCAACTAGCATTGTTTTAGAGTTTACTTTTCCCATCAGTAATTGTCATGCCCATGTTTGGCAAAAATAAACAAAATAAGGATGTAATAAGATGAAGGTTACCATTATTTATGATAACCAAGTAGCAAAGGAAGGCTTTAAAGCTGACTGGGGCTTTTCCTGCTTTATAGAGGCATATGGTAAGAAAATACTTTTTGATACTGGCGCAAACGGTTCTATACTTTTTAACAATATGGAAAAGCTTGATATAGATCCTGCCACAGTTGAAGAAGTTTTTATTTCCCATGATCACTGGGATCACACTGGTGGACTCTCGGATTTTCTTAAGATAAATCCAGTCAAAGTTTATATTCCGCAGTCGTGCCAGGAACCACCTGGCGCAAGAGAGGTAATCAATGTAAAAGAATCTCTTAGAATTCATGAAAATATTTTTTCAACAGGTGAACTCAAAAATGTAGAGCAATCTCTCGCGGTAAAAACTGAAAAGGGGTTGGTTGTAATCGTGGGATGTTCTCATCCCGGGGTTAAAAACATTCTAAAAGCAGCATCGGATTTTGGAGATCCTAAGGTACTTATCGGGGGTTTGCATGGATTCAGGGATTTCGATTTGGTAAAGGATTTGGAATTTATCTGTCCGACTCACTGTACACAGTTTAAGTCAGAAATAAGATCACAATATCCAGAGAAGCATGTTAGTGGAGGAGTGGGTAAAGTTATAGAAATATGAATCCGCAACTTCATATAACAGAGCGTATCTGGCTCCGTGCCTTAAGTGCTCACTTCGTTCGCAACTTCGGCTATCGGCGAAAAGTTAAGTGAAATTGCCCGAAGCCTTTGAGGAATTATGGAGGTAACAAAAATGGGAAAGAGAGAAGGCGAAGTAAAAGATTTAGCAGAGAAACTGGGAAAAGGGGAAATAACGAAAGAGGAAGTATTAAGAGAGATGAAAAGTAGGAAACTACGTCATCACGCTGGCGAACCAATTCCAGGAATATTTGGAATAAGTGGCATGATTGGGTGGGCTGTTTTATTTTTTCTACCATTTATCTCCACACTATTGGATTTGGATGTTCCGGAAGTTTTCTCCATAGAGATACCTTCTGTAGTAAGTTACTTGGCAATTTTCTTCACAATTATTACTGTTCCGCCATTTTTTTATTCAGTGTACTTAAGAGAAGCGAGAAGCGTGACTGGTGACGAAAATATAATATTGGTTAGAACAGGGACGTATGCAATCGTGAGACATTCTGCAGTTGTGGGCGCAATGATTCTATTTTTTGTTTTGCCTTTAATACTCGCACTTGTTGGATTCTCCATCACAATATTGTCTGTCATCGCTTATATACCTCTCATTATAGGTATGTACCTACAAGTTTTGCACGAGGAGAAAATTAACCTCAGGAAGTGGGGAGATGAATACCTACAGTATATGAAGGAAGTCCCAAGGTTCAATTTTATAAAGGGATTATGGAATTTAAGAAAAAGGAGATGATAGAGGAAATAATAAAAAAATAAAAAGATGGAGCAGGCCTTCGCACAATACCGGCTTGACGGGCTTCGCTCCTTACAGTCGCTTTGCCAAAAATTTATCCCTGGCATATTTTTTTGCAAATATATTGATAAGAGAATGAAATTAGAGTTAAATTATTTTTAAGGTTGTTTGGAAGTTTAAATGATTAGGCTAATGGTAAAAAATATGTCAGTTCTTAGCTTCGCTCAAGATCGGTCAACTTCGCCAAGCTTGGAACGTTATATGACATATCCAGGGATTTATTATGATTATAAAATTAAATAAGAGTTATTAATAAAAGTCAAATTAAAATAATAAAGCCCCTATGAGAAAAGTTAAATAAAATCCACCTGAAGGACGTGAATCTGTTTTTAATTTTTGTGCTGAATGTGGATTTTATCTAAGGTTAACATATTTACAATTTAATGATAATATTGCTGGAAACGGTACATAACTATGTGTAGACAGATTGTGGTTATCGCCCCTTCGCCCAAATTGCCTTGCGTTGCTCAGCAGCTTCGACAACCTGAGTAACGTTATCGGAAATTGCGGGTTTAAGGAAAGGGTTAAGAAAGCATAGTTTATTACCACTTTATTAACGCATTTAATATGGAGAAAAAATAATGAGAATTGGGAAAGGTGATTGAGCATGAAACTTCCTGATCTCGATAGAGAGTTGGCTAAACAGGTAATAGTCAAATTCATCAGAAATGAAGTAGAAAAAAGTCCGTATGATAAATGTATCATGGGCTTGTCAGGCGGTATAGATTCTGCGGTGGTTGCTTATCTTGCATGTGAAGCAGTAGGGAACAAGAATCTTATCGGATTGCTGTTACCTTATAAAACATCTACTCCTGATATACTTGAAGATGCTAAATTGGTGGCAAAAAATTTAGGGATTAGAACAATAGAACTGGACATCACACCAATGATTGATAGTTTCATAAAGAATCATCCACACAAGGATCCACGGAGATTAGGGAGTAAGATGGTTCGCGAACGCACCGCCCTCCTTTACTATTACGCAGATATATATCAATCTGTTGTGTTGGGTACTTGCAACAAATCAGAAACATTGCTGGGTTATTTTACAAAGTTTGGCGATCCTGCTAGTGATATATTACCACTCAAAAATCTCTACAAGACACATGTAATAGAATTAGCTAAAGCAATAGGTATACCTAAAAGTATTATTGACAAACCTCCAGGCGGGGGGATGTGGCCTGGTCAGAAAGACGAAGATGAGTTTGGATTTAGTTATGAGGATGCAGATCCTTTACTCTATTACATGGTTGATATAGGATATGCTGCCGATGAGTTAGAGGAAATGGGTTTTGATCCATATCTTATCACAAAAGTTGCAGAGCGGGTTGCAAAGTCTGAGTTTAAAAGAAGGCCGCCACTCGTACCAATATTACCTAAAGCAGCAATCAAACAGCATGGCAAAAAAAACTATTTAGGCCGAATGGCAATCGTATATGACAGAGCGCACCGTAAAAATACAGAGAAGAAGATATACAAGGAACGACCATGGATGAAAGGAAAAAGTCTGAGGGTAATCAAGGAGACTATTAAAAAACGAGGGTTTGAAGTTGTGACAATAGCGTCCAGTAAAAAACTTATCGACAATCTAATAAGTAAAAAAGTAGATATTGTGTTCAATCTTCTAGTGGGTGGGAGAGGCGAGTGTAGCCAGACATTCCTTCCGGCTACTCTCGACTTTTTAGGTATACCTTTAACAGGCTCTGGGGTGTATGGTCATGCATTAGCGTTGGATAAATCGATAACTAAACAAATACTAATGAGCAATGGAATTCCGACTCCTCCCTCTCAAGTATTCCGCAAACCTACAGAAAAACTGTCATCTACGCTAAAGTTTCCGCTGATTGTTAAGCCAGTAGCCGAAGGTTCGAGTCGTGGAATAGAGAAAGAGTGTGTTGTGGTCTCGAAACGAGAATTACAGGTCATGGTAAAGCAAACAATTGACAAGTTTAATCAACCGGCGATAGTAGAGCAATTCATAGGTGGTAGAGAATTCACGGTTGGCATAGTCGGCAATCTAAATCCTGAGTGTTTTGCTATTTTGGAGATTAATGGTGTGCCCAGCAGGATGAAGGATGAAAAGATATTTACTGGTGAGCTGAAAGTAAAAGAGGGTTATATTACGGCTAGAACCCATATTGCAAAACTGAGCAAAGAAGAGGCTATCAAGCATCGAGATTTAGCTTTAAAAACATACAGGGCATTGCGATGCAGGGATTACGCAAGGGTTGATATTATAGTAGATAACACCGGTGCTCCATGGGTTATAGAGATAAACTCGATGCCGGGCTTATTTATGGATTACAGTGGTTACGTGGCTTCCGCGTCAAAAGCAGGGCTTTCCTATCCACAGTTAATAAACAAGATTTTGGATAGTGCAATTGAGAGATACCCGCTATTGTAGAAACAAATAATTAAGAAAACATAATCCCGTCAACCTTTATCCAGAATTAGAGCATGATTGCTGGACTGAAACTTATAATAATCCTGAGCTATATCAATGGTTTTTAGAACAAACTAAAGATAATCAGAAAAGATAAAAGTTTTTAGGTGGGATAGCAATAACAATAAAGCCTGCATTAAAATTTAAAAAGGTATATTCTAATATTAAATTGACTAACAAGTATGATTAAAATTGGTATAATATATCCTATTTAAGATAAGAGTTTAGAAAATAAGAGGAAACTATGAAAAAATTTTTATTAGCACTAATTGTAATTATCATTACATCATCAATGATTTTAGTTGGGGTGAGCTGCACAACAATGGCAGCAGCACAAACTACCAAAACTGAGTTCATTGGAAGCGATTTTGAGTTATCTCTACCGGAAGGATGGGAGGGCGGAAATAAAGAGGAGCTCGACTCTGTAGTCGAAAAACTCAAAGATATAGGCCAGGATCAATTGGCTGATAAAGTGGAAGCAAGTAAATTTGATTTATTATTTTTTGGATATGATTCAGAAGCCGCTGCCCTGGGCAGCAGTGTAAATGATTTTACTATTACCGGTGAGCCTGCAGCTTTTCTATCACTTGATGAGTATATGGAACTCTCATATACAAGTGTTGAAGAAGTGTATGAGAAAGCAGGGTATAAGTTTAAGATTGTTGAACAAAATGTTGTCCATCTCGGTAACTATGAAGAAGTAGGCAGGGTTATATTTGAGCAGACAATTGAAGGTATTAAGACAAAAGTGGCTCAGTATATAATCAAGCATGATTCAGATTTTTGGGTTCTAACTTTTACTACAGAGTTAGAGCAATTTGACCAGAATATACAAACTTTCGATAATACTGTTGAGACTTTTAAAATTATAGAGTAGCGGAAGGGTAAATAGTCACTGCGGTTTTAATGATTATGCAAATTCAATGAAAGCAGTTAAAATCAATTACAGCAGGGGAAAAGAACTAATTGCGGTTAAAGTAATAAAAGCAAATAATTTTTTTAGTAAATTGTTTGGTCTGATAATAAGAAAAAAATTAAAGGATAAAGAAGGATTTCTTATAGAAAACTGCAGTAGCATTCACACTTTCTGGATGAGATATAGCATAGATGTGATATTTCTGGATAAAAAGAATTCAGTCTTAGCAATTTATAATAATTTTAAGCCTTTCAGGGTAACTCCATTTATAAGAAATGCCTACTACGCATTAGAGTTAAAACCAGGAACCATAGAAAAGACTTCTTTAGAAGTTGGAGATTTAGTGCAATTTGAAGCCTGATGAAGTCAATCAAACCATACAATTTATGTAAATCTACCTAAAATCTCCTTATATTTTTCAGAATTGGGCTTCATAAAAAATGCAATTTTAAAGTGCCCTACTGCTTTGGTTAATTTTTTTTCTTTAATCAAACACAAACCCAATCCATAATGCGCAAAATCATTGGCTGCATCTATTTCCAGAGCTCTTATGAAGTTCTTTTTGGCAGAGCGGTAAAAACCACAATTATAATATGCGCTGGCAAGAACTTCTCTTATAGAACCTTTTTCAGGTTCATAATTTTTAGCTTTCTCCAGGAGCATTATTGCTTCTAAAAATTTACCGCTTTCTGATAATTTTTTACCTTCTTTAAATAAATGATAGGCGCTGCTCATAATTTAAACCTTTATATCAATATAAAATGAATTATTACTATACCCGATAATTATAGCACTGTCGGGCTGCATTGCCAGGAGATCCAGGCATTCCAGATTTTTTAATTTTATATATTTACACATTTACATAAAAGTGTTATTATGTCTATATTCAAAATCTATTATACTGGCATAATAAAGTCCGGTTAAGAAGGTAGTTAAAGGTTGAGAAAGAATGAATAGAATATCCTTAATTATTAAACAAAGAATGCTAAGCATTATTTTTATAATCATTGCTGTTATAGGCGGGATTTTTATTTTCTGGTATGTAAGCAATTTAAAGACGAAGATTTCAGAGGATACCAGTTATAATCAGATATTCATAGCTAAAACTGATATTAAGAAAGATGAGGAAATTACTGGAGAATTAATAGAAGCGCAAAAAATATCAGGGAATATATTCAGTGAAAAATTTATTATGGATGAGAATAAAATTTTAGGCAAGAAGGCTGCAAGTGACATTTTAGAAGGTGAGATTATCAGAAAAGATAAGCTTGGAGGTGTAAATTCCAATAACTATTTTGGTCTCAGCTTCTCATCATATATTCCTTATGATTTAAGAGCAGTCAGCATTCCCGTAAACTTTTATGGAGATAAGTCATTGCTGGAAGAAGGAGATAGAGTTGATTTGATATCGACTTATTATGAACAAGAAAATAGCATTCTTTGTTCAGAAACAGTCCTGTCTGAAAAGGAAATAATATTAATCGGTAGCAATGTGGAAGAAAGTTATTCCAGTGGTGAAAATTATAGTGAAGATTTCCTGTTAGACTCAATTTTTACCGGCAGTCAGGTTAATTCCAATTACGGAAAGCTGCTTATTATAACTTTTTATTTAAGTAAATCTGAAGTGGAAGAAGTCTTTTTGGCGTTGGAGAGGGGAGTTTTAAATTTATCAATTTGTCCCCAAAAATAACTTATAAACCATCAGTTAAAACTTATTTACGAAGTTTTTATATTTTAATTTTAGAATTTAAATGAAAGGAGCCAGGAGGTAAAATGAATGAATAAAATAAATGGAGATGAATCGAAAATTGTATTATTTTCAGGAAGTAAAGGGGGTTGCGGCTGCAGCTTTATAACTTATTGTGTTTCAACTTATCTTGCCAGGGAAACCACAAAGAATATACTTCTACTGGATTTAAATATTGGAAAAAAGGACAGCAGGCTGGTTTTTAACCTGACGGACGATAGCTATAGAGATCTGGGGGATATTGAAGAAGTTATAAATGAACTGGATATTTCAATTTTAAGAAGACTTGTAATCAACTTTAAAAACAGTTTAAATTTAATATTGCCTCCCATAAAAATCGAAAAAAATAAAATTGTTTGCAAAGATTATTTAGAGAAATTTTTAGATGTGCTCAAAGAGCATTTTGATATTATCTGCATAGACTTTCCGAATTATCTACTTACCCAGAATAAAATGTGTTTAAAGGATTTTGTTGATAAAATTATTTTTATTTCTTTGCCTGATCTGATTTCAGTAAATAATTTAAATGTGCTTGCAAATAATATAATTTATGATGAATCTTCTTATGATTTTGATATATTGATAAATAAATTTAACACCAGGCCCGCCATTTCACCAGCAAGTCTAAATACTATCTTAAATTATCCCATAAATGCTTTTATTCCTTATGATAGGGATATTGAGTTTTTAATATTGAACAGGGGGCCTGATTCCATTTTTAATTATAATCTTAGAATTGTAAATAATATCTCCGCTTTTTCTAAAAAGATATATGAGGATCTAAGCAAATGAACCCAACTTACGGCGATATTGACATATCAAATTATTTAAGCAAGAAAATATTAAAAAAGATTAAAGCAGTTGATCTCAGTAAGCTTTTACCTGATGCAAGGCTAAAAAGAATTGATAAGTATTTAAGGGAAATAGTAGAAGACGAAAAAATTATAATCAGTCAAAAAGAAATTTGCAAACTGGTAAGAGAGATCTATGAAGATAGTTTTAGTTTCGGGCCGGTTAGCTTCCCTGCT
>JABUBK010000280.1_pt1 | contig 11859 bp, 12 predicted proteins | sample 7332671 | NCBI WGS metagenome assembly JABUBK01 (sample SAMN07256342, study PRJNA390944) | subsurface metagenome | isolation source: Methane hydrate marine sediment | place: Pacific Ocean: Eastern North Pacific, ODP site 1244 | collected 2002
ACCCGAGGACTTGGCCCCAAGATAAACATGACTAAATAACGGAGGAATAGCATCAGCCCAAATGTCCCGAAAAGCTGAGCTATCATAGGTCCCCGCAGAAGGTAACGGATGAGAAGATAATAACTTATAATGCCTAGTAAAAATCCTACCACTGCCACAAGAGGCAGGGAAACCAATGGCTCAATAGAAAGGAAGGTTGAAATCAGAAAGACACTGTACATTCCTATCATCAGGAATTCGCCATGGGCGAAGTTGACGATATTCATTACGCCAAAGATAAGCGTTAGTCCCAAAGCCACAAGGGCAAAGATAGATCCCATCAATATACCTGAAGCCATTATTTGTGCTGCTAAGGCCATTTTACCCCCTTTAAAACCTCCCGTATATCTAAAAACCGCCACCCTTGCCTTCTCGTCCTTGAGAAGGGGCAGGCATCATTGATCGTAGTTGGTGAGGAGACTGCTCATACGGGGCTGTCGATCTTCTACCTCAGGGATCAAATAAATAGCAAAAATGAACCTCCCTCTTGGTAGATTCTTCAATATAGCCTTGCTTTCCGGATGGTAGGAGAAACCAGCAGGGTTTTCTCAAGTTCGATAGCATCTACCAGGGATTTGCCCAACCTGAGAGGCTGATTAGAAAACTCTCCACCCCGGATGATACCCTTCTGGGGATGGATAAAGCTCCGTCCCACCGGTTTCCCCTCTATCAGTCCTTGACTTCTTCTTTACTTCCAACCCGGGAAGGGATAGATCATATCGGCGGTCGCATATTCAAATGGATAAATAAACTCGAATGTGAGCTCCCCTTTTTCCTCATCCCATTGATATTGTGCGATCATCCCCGTTGCACCTATATTCTGGTGTGTTTCACCAGGGAAGAGCGAACCAAATTCTATATCTCCCCAAGGCATGATATGTTCCTCTGCCGGGATATGAAGTTCATTAAATGCCTTTCTGAGTGCTTCGGGGTCGGTGGATCCGGCGTTATTCAATGCCTGAGCCCAGGTGTGAAGTCCAGTAAATGCCCTTGCTGAGGCCCCGGAGAAGTCATAATCCGTCTTTTCTCTGTATATCTTATTGATTTTGGCCGCTATCGGCTTAGCCAAGGCGAAGACGACACGGGTTATAACACCGTTTATATCAGCTCCCAGCGCCTTAGCGAAGTCTGGCTGGATGAATCCAGCATCCTGACCCCAAAGTATAGTGGGTGCAGCGCGCATCGCTTTCAGAGTCTTAATGTAAAGAATAGAATCGGCAAGATAAGAAGCGAATAGGTAGACATCGGCCCCAGAGGCAGTCAACCTCCGGCTCTCACTGGTCAGATCTGGTGACTCAAATGCATACAAGAAGGATTCCGTAACTTCGTACCCCCGCTCAGAAGCGAATTTATCGAGCAGCTCCCGTACACCCGCGCCCCATGTTGTATCCTCCGCAGCAACGGCCAACTTTATTACCTCTTTTTTAGAAATGGCTCCCACACCGCGGGCCTTACCTTCAACCATGCCATCTAAGAGGTCAAATAGATCTTTGGTAAGGATGGTATCGTGGGGGCTGGTTCTCCAGAACCACTCAAGGCCTCTGGTGGTAAGCCCGGGAAAGGATGAGGTACCGTTGAGAAAGGGAACCTTATATCGTTCGGCAACTGCGGACGCGGTTTTAGTTACTGCACTGTTATAGCAGCCCAGAATACCAACAACTTTCTCGTCCTCTATCAACCTCTTGGCCAGATCGGCCCCCAGCCCGGGATCTGCCCTATGGTCGGCGAATATCAGCTTGATTTTAGCCCCGCCTAAACTCGGTATCCCTTCCCAATCAGCTATGGGAATTCCCAGTTCAGGATATTTGTTATTAATAATATCGGCTGCTAGTTCAACCCCTTCCCTCATAGTTTTGCCTGTAGCGGCTAAACCACCGGACAGCGGATAAATAACCCCAATTTTGATCTCCTTTGGTCCCGGTGACTCAGAACACAGAACCCCGCTCGCCAGCAATGCCAAGGAAGTCAAAACCACTAAAGCTACCACTGTCAACTTAAACCTTCTATACATCATCTCCTCCTTTCTAATTCTCGGCCTTTAAAACCAACAGCACTCACCTTCCCAGGAAATTTCGGAGGAACAAGTTAATTTCGAGCACTTTCCTGAGAACTCCTCTTTACCCCAAATCAGGTTAGCCCGTTTATATCCTCACCTCCTTCTGTGCTATTATGAATATAATAGGAGTAGATAAGGTGTGTTGTCTTTCTTATGATCTTTGATAGTTTTTACCTTGTCTACATACCTTTTCCCTGACATCACATACTCTTAAGTTGGGGTAGGTAAGGCTTTCTCACCCCCTGTTTTCAATATTTTTTCTTACGGGTATCTTCGGGCATCACCTCCTTGGCATGTGATTTTACAAATACCAAAAATCCCTCTGCTCTGGTTTCTGCCAGACAGAGGGATTTTTTTTGTATCATAGGATTCTTTATCTCTTTGCTTTCTCAGACTCATCACCATCTAATCTTTGCTTTTCTTCTATGATTAGTTAATTCTTATAACATACCTGAAAGAATTTGTCAAGGACTAAATCTTTGCTTTTCTTTTGTGATCAGGTAACCCCAAATAAAAATAGCCAATTCAGTTAGTAATCTCAAATGAGCACTTCTTTTTGGGCTACAATAATACAACAGATGAAATTAATCCGCCTTCACTCTCCGTTTATAAGGAAAGAATGGGAAAAGAAGTTATTTTTAGCCTACCATAGCCTTTGAAATAGTCAAATCTCACGGATCTGGGGACATCTGTAGATAGGTACAGCCCGGATCCGAAAAACTCTTTCCCTCAACCGAATCATATTGTTGGGATCGCAGGTTGGCCGTCTCGCCTTTGTGAGAGTCACAGATTAGCGAAGGAAGGGTCTATTTTGGAGAGTGAGGTAGGTGAACCTGGGCAGACTTACCCACCTAGGGAGAAAAAAGGTGAGCGGAGTAAAAATTCTCCGCTCACCCCCTCGGCAGTAACACGCAAATCTCGGGGAAATGCCGGATATGATCAAGCAGGCTTGGTTAGAGTTTTTGTAAAAGTTATCCTCAGCCAATACTGAGCTTATCTCCCAGCTCGACTCCCAGTTCCTCTCCGCTCTTCCTCTTTGAAGATTTAACAATAATATTGAGGTGGTTTGGCGCATGGGTCTCGTCAAAACCGACTATCTCACCTATGGTCTTTCTCTTTAAAGTAACCTTATCGCCTTTAGCCACTACCCCTCCCTTCTCCAATTCAAAAAAGCCTATATAGGCAATTCTATTCACCACTTTTCCCGGTCCGGTATCTTCCTCATCGGTAACTATCAACTCATGAATCTCGCCTGAGAGGAGGGCTCGGGTAGGGGATATTATCAATTGGAGACCTCGGTGGGAAAGTTTTGCATCCATTACTGCCACCACCCTCCCCCGAACTAAAGCTTTCTTGCTACAAAGAGAGCGAGCTATGAGCTTCTCCTCATAGGGGTCCATATGCTCCTCATCCCCATCTTCCTCTATTTAACCATATTAATGGGGCTTCCTTTTAGGAAATTGATAACATTGTCTACTGCCATCTGGGCTCCTCTCTCGATAGTTTCCGGGGTCATTCCTGCTGAGTGCGGAGTCAGGACCACATTTCCGAGCTTAAGAAGAGGATCATCGGGTGGGATGGGCTCTTCATGAAAAGTATCCAGGCCAGCCCCGGCGATCTTGCCATAAGTTAAGGCATCTATTAGAGCTTGTTTGTTAACTATAGCTCCTCTGGCCGTATTCACCAGGATAGCGGTAGATTTCATCAGCTCGAACTGTCTCTTCCCCACAAGATCAGTGGTCTTATCAGAGAGTCTTAAGTTCACTGAGATGACATCGGCCTGCTTGAATAGATCATGGAAAGAGACGAACTCAACTCCGTATTCTTCAGCCCTCTCCCTGGAAGGGTGAAAAGTCCAGGCAATTACCTTCATGCCAATCCCCTTTGCCAGTCTCGCCAGATGACCCCCGATCGCTCCCAAACCCACTATCCCTAAGGTTTTGCCAAAGAGCTGCTGCACCAAACCTCTGGGCCACCCTCCATTCTTCACCTGTTTATCTAGCTGAGTAATTTGCCGGGATGCAGCCAGCATTAAGGCAAGAGCATGCTCCGCCACTGCTGGAGCAGCAAAGCCAGGGGTATTGGTTACCAGAATGCCATGTTCTCTGGCAGCTGAGAGATCAATATTGTCCACTCCCGTGCCTAAAACGGAAAGGAGCTTAAGAGAGGGAGAACATTGACCCAGCACCTCACGGGTAAACTTGGAGTAAGCTCTAATATTGACTACTACCTCCCTTCCTTTCAGACGCCCGATAAACTCCTCCTGAGAGCTAGCCCGCTCATTGTAAAGCTCAACTTCCCCCCACTTTTCTAACTTTTCCAGGGCTTTGGTGCCTTTTATCTGAGGCGGAGAATCATCGGGAATTACTATACGGGCCATGGTGTTCTTTCTCAATTCGCTTTATCCGCATGGTTAGAACTTTCTGGGCATACTTGATGTGCCCCGTTATGCAGGATTCGACCCTATCAGGAAATCTACCAACACCGTAGGGTTTCTCTGGTCATCTTACGAGCCAGCCCTAGCTTATTAGGAGCGAAGTTTAGCCAGAGCAGTCTTCATCCTGCTAAGTCCTTCTTCCAGATCATCATAGGAAGTAGAATAGGCAATGCGGATGTAGCCTTCGCCCAGGCTGCCGAAAGCAGAACCGGGAACCACCGCCACTCCTGCCTCCTTAAGAAGATAGTCGGCTATCTCCTGGGAACTTCTCCCTGTCTCTTTAATAGAAGGAAAAATATAGAAGGCTCCCTGAGGCCTGATTACCTTCACCCCTTCCATCTCGCTCAGGCGGTCCATAACCAGTTTTCTTCTACGGTCGAACTCTCTCACTATTTTATTCACACAGTCCTGAGGTCCGGTAAGGGCAGCCGCCGCCCCTTTTTGGGCGAAGGAAACGGGACAGACCACCGTATGCTGATGCACTTTGAGAAGAGCGCTCATAAGATCAGGGTTGCATGCCACATACCCCAGCCTCCAGCCAGTCATAGAAAAGGCTTTGGAAAAACCATTGATGGTAAGAGTTCGATCCCTCATTCCTGGAAAGGTAGCTATACTAAAATGTTTGGTCCCATCATAGACCATTTTTTCATAAATCTCATCGGAAAGAACTAAGAGGTCGAATTTCTTAGCAACTTCAGCTATGGCCGCCAAAGTATCTCTGTCCAGAACAGCTCCGGTAGGATTATGAGGAGAATTAAGTATGAGCATTCTGCTCTTAGGAGTTATGCACCTCTCAATGTCCTCGGCTCTAACCCTGAAATTCTCCTCTTCTCTTAAAGGGACAGAAACCGTCTTTGCTCCAGCAAACTCACCCCAATCTGCGTAATAGACAAACATAGGCTCCGGTACCAGAACTTTGTCTCCAGGGTTTAAGAGTCCCATTATACAAAGGAAAATTGCCTGATTGGCTCCCAGGGTAACAATGAGTTCTCTATCTGGATCAATCCTGATGCCGTTATCCCGAGATAGCTTCTCGGCAATAGCCCTCCTCAACTCCGGTATCCCCACACTTGCGGTATAATGTACAAACCCTTCATCTAAAGCTTTCTTCGCCGCTTCCTTGATGTGGGAAGGAGTATCGAAATCCGGCCTGCCTATCTCCATGTGGGTGATTTTTGCCCCTTTCCTCTCCAATTCTGCCACCTTCTCAAATACTTTCCTGATACCGGAAAGGTGAATCCTTTTCATCCTATCGGCTTGTTTTACTTTTGATGTCATCCAGACCTCCTGTTCTCAGTTTTCCTGTCAGCTCAGAGTCTTGCTGCCGTCGGGCATTGTGCCAGAGCATAATGAGGGTACTTTCTCCGCTCACCGGATCAGGGGTCTCGGCACAGTTACCACAGGCATAAACACCAGGTAGATTGGCAAGCATCTGGCTATTGACCTTAATTCCACCCTCTTCCAAGATCTTCTGGATCCTTATGAGATCTTCTTTCCTTCTAGATAAATCTTTCGGTCTTTGACATCTATTTTGATAACCCTCCGACCCAGGAGGATACGGATGCCCTGCTGTCGGTAATCCTTGATTCTTCTTAAGAATACGCAGCTCATTTTTTGTGCCTTATTGCCTCCCTTATATCGGGGGATCTGCATAATCGCTTTACCCTGTGGCTGGTGCGCTGAGACTCTACATTGTGCAGGTGGACATGAGAGCCTTCGGGTATATCCTGTCGGGCCAATCCAATGACTTCTCCATATTTAATGATAGCAGTGCCTTTCGAAATAGGCTTAAGGGAAAATTTATGAGCGAACCTGATAGACTCTTTCAACACCACAGTGTGTCGCTTCTCCATCTCACCAAGCGGAACAGAGGTGCCAGCCTCCAGATCCCTTGTAGCTGTAGCTACATTATCCCGAGGCGAAAGAACCACAGCTCCTCCCCTCATATTCCTGTCCATTGAAAATCCTTTTCTTTCTAAGGAAGGGTTCCCTAGAAAGCTGCCGGAAAAACAGGACACCACCAGAGAATCAACGCTACACTAGGTGGTAGGTCCAACTCTGCTAATACCAAACTCTATAAATCCCAATGTTTCGGCTTTGGTTTGCTTTCCCGAGGCTACAGCCAGGACCTCCTCATATATTCTGAGTCCCACCTCTTCAATGGACTCAGACCCATCAATGATGGTGCCGGCATTCATATCAATATTATCCTTCATTCTCTGGTAGGTTCTGGAATTTCCGGTAACCTTAAGCACAGGAGCGATGGGGGCACCAGTGGGGGTTCCTCTGCCTGTGGTAAAAACTATTATCTCGGCTCCTCCTGCGATCATGGCGGGAATCGACTCAATATCGTATCCCCCGGTGTCCATAAAGTAGAGTCCTTTGTCTGCCGCTGCATCTGCGTATTCCAGAACATCCTGGAGAGGGGATGAACCTGCCTTATGGACACATCCCAAAGATTTCTCCTCCAGGGTAGTAAGACCCCCTTCAATATTTCCCGGAGAGGGCTGAGTCCCTCTCATATTTAAACCGGCACTTTTCAGTTTCTCCTCAAATCTGGAGACTTTCTCCAGGAGTTTCTTTGCCACATCACCATCGACTGCCCTTTTAGCCAGAATGTGTTCTGCCCCGATGAGTTCGGGAGTCTCAGAAAAAATGGAAGTGCCGCCAGCCTGGATTAGTAGATCCGAGGCTACGCCCACGGCTGGATTTGCCGCTATTCCCGAGGTGGCGTCCGATCCACCACACTCTATCCCCATCACCAGCTCTTTCGCCCCCACGGTCTCTCTTTTCCTCTTTGAGGCGAACTCTATCAGCTTTCCGGCCATCCTGAGACCCTCCTCCACCGCCCGTACAGTCCCCCCTATCTCCTGAATAATAATGATTTCCACAGGTTTTCTGGATTGGGCAATATCTTCAGCCAGTTTCCAAGGGGAGAGTCCCTCGCAGCCCAGTCCCACTACCAAGACAGCAGCCACATTAGGATTTCTGCCCAGACCAACCAGGGTTCTGGCTGTCTGCTCAAGATCTAACTTAACTTGACCACACCCCAGTTGATTAAAAATAGCCATACAGCCCTTAACCCGCGAAGCAATCATTCCCGCCGTAGAAGCAGCGCAGGATACGGAAGGAATAATGACCACATGATTGCGTGCCCCCACTTTTCCCGTCTGCCTCCGGTAACCCAAGAAGCTCTTTTTCAATTTCCTCAAATCCGGCTCCCCTTTTTAGTCCATCACCATTCCGCCGTTTACATCCAGAATCTCCCCGGTAATGTAACCAGCATCTTCTGAAATCAGGAACAGCACGGCCCTTGCTACATCCTCAGATGAGCCCATCCTCCCCAAGGGCAGACTTTTGAGAGTGGATGCCACAGCCTCTTCGGGGAAGGATTTGGTCATATCAGTATCTATAAGTCCGGGTGCTACGGCATTGACGGTGATTCCATAAGAAGCCAGTTCCTTAGCCAGGGATTTAGTGAGACAGATAACTCCAGCTTTAGAGACCGAATAATTGGCCCCAACTAGAAGTCCACCTGTTTTTCCAGCAGCCGAAGCCATATTCACAATTCTTCCCCATCCTTTTCCTTTCATAAATCTTATCACCGCCTTAGAGCACAAAAAGGTACCCTTGAGATTCACTGCCATTACTCTATCCCAGTCCTGCTCACTCATCTCTTCCACTTTTCCCACCCAGCAGATACCGGCATTATTAACAAGAATATCTACTCTGCCCGAATCTTCGGCAGCAGCTTCCATGAGAGCATTTACCTCCTTCTCAGAGACGACATCCGTCCTTATAGCTAAAGCCTCTGAGCCGGTCTCCTTAACCTCACAGGCTACCTTCTTTGCAGATTGAACATCTATATCGCTCACTACTACAGAAGAACCTTCCCTGGCTAAAGCAAGGCAGATGCTCCTTCCCAAGCCCCTTCCCCCTCCGGTGACCACAGCAACTTTGTCTTTCAATCTCATTAGCCCTCCTCCTTTGCCTCAAGAGAATTTCGGGACTCTCAGGAGGGACGGATCAACACCTTCATCGCTCTTCCTTCATCTAACAACTTGAGACCTCTTCCTATCTGGTCCAGTTCCATTTTTTCCGTGATTATTGAAGACAGACGATCTGAATCTTTCAAGATAAGATCCATCACTTTCTCAAAATCAGGATAACGGTAGACCCGCGAACCAATTATGGTTAATTCACCAAAGCAAACTTCTCTTAAATCCACGGGGCTGGGTTCCTTATATATTCCCACTACAGCGATTCGACCACCAATTCTCGAGATACGGGTAAACTCTGATGCAACTGCTGGAAGTCCCACTGCATCAAAAACCACATCGGCTCCCCGTCCGCGGGTTAGTTCCCTTACTCTCTTTTCCAGTTGATCTTTGCCGGGGACAACAACTTCAAAACCCAGCTTCCTAACTAAATTCGCCCGGTAGGAGCTCACCTCCGAAATGATTATGGGCAGAGCTCCGCCCATCCTGGCCAGCTCAGCAATTAATAGCCCAATAGGACCTCCACCCAGAATGACTACCGAATCGCCCAATCTCATACCCGATCTTTGAACAGTATGAAGGGCCACTGCTGTGGGTTCTGTCAGAGCCGCCAGCTCCAGGGAAAGATGAGGGGGAAGAAGATAAATATTCCCTGTTTTAACTTTAACAAATTCAGCAAAAGAGCCGGAAGCATCAACGCCCATTATGGCAAAGTTCTCACACACATTGTACATTCCCATCCGGCAGCTATAGCACGCCCCACAGGGAAGCAGTGGGTCTGCCACCACCGCATCACCTTCTTTTAATCCTGATGGATTTTCCCGGGGAACCTGGACAATCTCTCCTGAAAACTCATGACCGGGAATGAGAGGAGGTCTGGCCCGGGGGAATTTTCCCGCATAAACAGCCAGATCTGTCCCGCAGATACCAGTCCACCTTACCCTGATAAGAGCCTCCCCTGGCCCAGCCGATGGTCTTTCCACGTCCCTGACCACAAGTTTTTCCTTCCCTAGCCATACTGCTGCCTTCATTCTAGAACCTCCCAGACCATTTAATCTCCATCTCACATAGCCAGCCAACCTCCATCAACGAAGATCATTTGGCCAGTAATATAATCTGAAGCATCGGAAGAGAGAAATACCACTATTCCTGCCAGATCTTCAGGTATACCAATCCTTCCCAGAGGTATTCTCTTTAAGGTCCTCTCAGTCCAGGCTTTATCAGCAAAAAGAGGAGCTGTTTGCTGGGTTTTGTAATAGCCGGGACCAATAGCATTGACATTGATATTGTATTTGGCCCATTCCACGGCCAGACCCTTGGTGAGCTGCAATATCCCCCCTCTGCTGGCCACATAAGCAATGATATTGGGCATACCTATCTTGGAAGTTAGGGAACCAATGTTAATGATCTTTCCTTTTTTCTGGGGGATCATCACCCTGGCCACTGACTGGGCGCAGAAGAAAGAACCCTTAAGAATCGTGTTGATAACGGGGTCCCAGTCTTTTTCTGTCACCTCTATAGCCGGGCTTCTTGTAATGGTTCCCGCATTATTAACTAAAATATCGATCCTCCCCATCTCATCCCTGGTCAGCTCCACCATTCGCTGGATATCTTTTATATTGCTTACATCACACTCTATGGCTAAAGATTTCCTTCCCTGGGTTCTGATTTCCTCGGCTACCTTTTCCAGAGCAGGCAGAGTTCGACTGGTTACCACCACATCTGCTCCCGCCTCGGCAAGAGCTAAAGCCATTCCCCGACCCAGACCTCGAGAACCACCGGTGACTATAGCTACCCTTCCCTCCAGATTCATCTTTGAGAAATTCATTCCTTTCCTCCTTAGGACACCTGTCTGCTGCTTTCCATTGAGAAGCTGGGATCAAGAAGTCTGAACTGAGGGAGGGAGCGAGCTAGTAGGCTGCCCTATATAAATTGATGATATCCTCTATTTTTGTGGCTCGGGGATTGACCAGGATATTGCCGCTGGTCATAGCTTCTTTGGCCATATCCTCTATGGCCTCTTCCTTGACTCCCACCTCTTTTAGGGTCTTGGGAATCTCTACATCACGAGAGAGTTTCCTTATGGCCTCGGTGGCCTTGTAGGCTGCTTCCAGTTCGGTTAAGCCATAGATATCTTCCCCCAGGGCCTCAGCAATATGGGCAAATTTCTTGGGATCCCCTAAAACATTAAACTCCATAACATAGGGTAGGAGAACAGCATTGGCCACACCATGGGGAACATCAAAGAACCCACCTAAAGGTGTGCTGGCGGCATGAACATTGCCCAGGCGCGTATTGCTGAAAGCCATACTGGCCATAAGACAACCCGTCATCACCTTATCCCGGGCTTCTAGATTCTTTCCATTGGCCACAGCCTGACGAAGATAAGCCCCCATTAATCTTATTCCTTCCAGAGCTAGAACCTCGGATACAGGATGAGTGATGGTGCAGGTGTAGGATTCAATAGCATGAGTTAAGGCATCAAGGCCTGTGGAAGCGGTAACTTGAGGGGGTAGACTCAAGGTCATCACCGGATCTACAATGGCTATCCTGGCAGCAATATTCTTGTCAATGACGGGGAACTTATGCTTTTTTGGCCGATCGGTAATTACTAGATTGATGGTAACTTCACTTCCTGTCCCCGCTGTAGTAGGAATGGCTATCACTGGCAGGGCAAGCTTTTCGACTTTACCTACGCCTTCGTAGTCTGTGATTCTGCCACCATTAGTAGAGAGGGTAGCAACAGCCTTTCCCACATCCATAGGACTTCCTCCTCCCACTGCTACAATAAATTCACCCCCAAAATCTTTAAAAGCCTTGAGGGCTTTCTCTACCGTCTCCACAGAAGGGTTGGGTTCCACCTCATGGAAAACTTCCGTCTCAATCTCTGATGATCCAAGACGGGTCTTTATCTCATCCACCAGGCCAGCCCGGGAAACCCCGGGATCCGCCACAAGCAAGGCTTTCCTACCAAATGGCTTAGCCAGCTCCCCCACCTTCTCTGCCGCACCAATACCATAAAAAACCTCCGGGGGCACCCGGAAAAAATAGGCCTTTTGAATTTCCATGCTATTACCTCCTTACAGAATATTCTACCTTCTGGGATACTCTACCTTATTGGCATTATCTTCTCACTCTTCGAAGTCCCCTCCCCCAGGTTCCAGGACAGCGGCTTTGTCAGCTGATGAGACCATCTTCGAATAAAGACGAAGAAAACCCTTGTTAATCTTTGGGGCAAGGGGCTTCCATTTCTTTCTTCTTTTTGCCAGCTCATACTGAGAAACTAGGAGCTCTAGCCTCCTTTTGGGAATATCTATGAGGACAACATC
>JABUBK010000281.1_pt1 | contig 11816 bp, 17 predicted proteins | sample 7332671 | NCBI WGS metagenome assembly JABUBK01 (sample SAMN07256342, study PRJNA390944) | subsurface metagenome | isolation source: Methane hydrate marine sediment | place: Pacific Ocean: Eastern North Pacific, ODP site 1244 | collected 2002
AAAGTGTCGTGATCCTCCATCTAACTCATACCGCGACACCGGCCTAGCAGATATATCCTTCACCGTCGACCCAATTCGCAACTCATGTCGATTAGCAAGCACACCGCCTCCAAGTTCGGCTGGTCCAGGTTTGTGGGGACCCTCTTCACTACCATTTTCCGCTGACGTCTTCTGATTTTGGGTTTGCGTAGTCTTCTTGTGGCGCAGGATGAGCATTACTGCAATGACGAGGAGAGCTAGTACGCCCACGGCGCCGATTACTATGCCCGCTATCGCGCCGGTGCTGAGGTCATCATTCGGGCTTGGGGAGGTGGAGGTTGGAGATGAGATTGGGATCGCTGCGTTCGACGAGGTAATGGAGGAGGATGAGTCGGTTCTGACAGTCGTGGGGTTTGATGAACCACTTCCAGTGGCCGTCGTTGGACTTGCAGAGGAGTTTCTTACGATGCTGAATAGCTTAGACCAGGATAAGTAAGATCCACCATCGGCATATGATCCAGACAAAGTCAGCGAGTAGTCGTTACGGGCTTCCAGATTTGTCGGAACGATCCAATTGTACCAGTAGATCTTCAGATCTGGCGCGAAAGAATGTCAATACACTTCTAGGATGTCAACGGACCCACGACGGACCACTTACAACCAGTCGTTAGGGCAGAAATGTACGTCGCTTGTGGATCGGCCGTATTGCCTGTCCAAAGTTGAAGAAAGACACCTTGCTGGATCTTCTTAGAAATGAACACCAAACGATAGCTGGTCAACTCACATCTCCAACACTGCCGTTCCACGTTAGATTATAAGATTGTCCCATTACAGCCTCGGTAGGACATGAGGTCCAGTTGACATCTTGACCAACTACATTCTGCACAAAAAGAAGGAAGGATAGAAGGATGGTAGAACAAGATAGAAACCGCGCCATATCGAATCCTCTCCGAGGCTATCAACAGCGTGAACGCGTCGTCGTTAGTAATGATGCTGGACGCAGTCAACGCTCTGAAGGTCGCAGTCAGTGGACATTGCAAAGGATTTGCAGCGGTGACCTCTAGACTTTATCAACCTCGACCCCACTTCGAACTCGGTTCTTCAATTTATCTGTTCCACACCGTCTCGTGTTTAGCAACTACTATGCTTTCCGGTAACTGTAGCTGAACTCTTGACTCGCTGGCTGATAAGTCTTAGCTTAAGAGCGAGCCAAAGTGTATGCTGCCAAGATCTGGAAGCATACCCATCTGGGGGCAGCCCAGTCTTTTCCACTGACTTAGTTGAGTGTTTGAGAGCATCGTAGACATAATACTCCGGCGCCGAATGAAGTCGAGGCAAGACTGGCTTCGCCCATAGTATTCAGTGTCGCTGTTTTCAGAGTGAGAATAAAGAGTAAAACTAATACACTCCATACCATCACGATTCAGGGGAGCCAAATAGCGGGCCTCGGCCCACCCCGCGTGTAGAGATTGAAACCAGCCTTGTGGGGGCGGCCTATCGAGAAGCCCTTTCTTACCACGTCTCAGGAAGTCAGGCATTCTCGAGGGAGCATCGGAAAATTGTGGACAGTAATCCGCTAAATACGGGTTGTTGAGGAACTTGGAAGGATTCTTGATTTGTGTACTCTCGGGGTGTCGCGTGGTAAATGTTTAGCGACCAGAGAGGACTTGAGGATCTTGGCGAAATGTCAAGGTGGATCGAGATAGCCGAGAGTGTTTCCCGCAATGCACAGCAGAGTAGTGGACTCTGGTAGCATGGCGCATCACTCTTAGGTCTGCACGACGTTACATAGCAGTCCTTCATCCTTCATTGGATTATCCTGAGTCGCGCAAGAGCAGCAGGTCTGCTCGATACATGAATCGTTGCGCTGACAGGATGTCATGTGTGACACGTTTGTGCTTCATTTGTCAAGCTGATTTTTTGAGGCAATGATAGTCGGCATAAATCGATCGAAGACTGTCAAGGAAGTGTACTACATACCAGCGACTTCCTGGTTCCTTAAAATAGGACAGCACGGTACAGCGCATCGTCATGGATAACAAAAATCCACCTCGACCAGACACATCATCCACGACGACTCTCTCCCAAGTCTCAACCGATGCGACAAGTCATCATGGCTGGTCCTTCCTCCAACAAACCACTGATCCGAATACATCACCTCGCTCGTTGCCTCCCTCAACCTACATTCGCAGTTCAACATCAACCTCTTCCCGATCCCCGCTGAACTACAACTCATCTCCTCATCAAAGTCTTTCGCGCAGTCTGTTGAACCAATTCTCGACATCGACCGGACATCGTTCGACTACCACGAACCCTTCTCTTCCCTCGCAGCCTGTTTTGCTGCGGATCAATTCGAACAACGCATACACCCACACGAGTCGCATGCCCCGCCGATCGCATTGTGCTCGACCCATCCACCGAGACAAGAATACATCGCTACCAGCGTTGGAAGAGTTCAGCATTCAGGGGATACTGTCAGCGATCAATGAGGATATCGAGGGTGATTTGGCTGTCATCAGTGAGGTCTTGGGACGAAGTCGGTTTGTGTTGGCGGATCAATATGAAAGTCAGATGGCGCCTTTGGGAGAAATCCGGAGTGTTGGTCTTGACATGACTGGAGAAGAGGACTCGTTGAGAATGGTGGATGACGTGATGATTTTGAGAGAAGATGCGAGTCTTCCAGAGGGAAGTAACTCGGGGAGTGCTGCTTATGGGCTGTTGGAAAGATTGCAAGCTGTTCCAAGGGTGTACAATGCTGGAGTCGAAAGAACCGTTGTTGAGAGTATACCGGTGAGAAATGAGATTGTGCAGCCTGAGCCCGAGGTCCACGTCGTTGTGCCTGCAACAACCGTGGCCGAGACAAGAGATTTCGCTGTCACACGACCTGACGGACCAGCCAGAGCTGTTGTGAGCGAGACACATGTCTCTGCAGAAGCAGACGGCGTGAGTTCTCGAATGATACCGATTCTTTTTGAAGGTGGTCGACCATATCCACTGTATTCGCATGGAGACACTGATGTTTTTGAAACTCCGACCGCTGTGAGAGAACCGACTGCACCAATCCGAAGGAATTATGTTGCTGGGTTCGATGGGATCGCGAATTGGCTTTCGAGGGGCTCGAGCGAGGAAGTGTTGGATGCCGAAGCGAGGTTGAGGGGACTGCTGAATCGGTGAAAGGACGAACCGCGAGTGAGGGCAGATTTGATCTGAGCGCATTGGAGGAGACACATCAAGTCTTCTGGTTTCGCCATTTGCAGCGAAGAAAGATTGCGACGAAGACCAAGAATAGTACAAAGATTGCGAACACCAGGATCCAGATGTTTCCCTTGTCGATATGGTCATGATCGTCAATATCCTTCTGCTGATCATCTCGGAGCAGGATGGGTATGTACATCTCGGACTGTGTTCATTTGATCATTGGACTGGATCTGATTCGACTTTCGAAAGCGGTAGATCTGCAAAGTGATCCAAGTCGGAATCTGAGGTTGATCGATTGGGGTGACTGGGGTATTACTGTGGTAAAGAAAGATGAATGTGATAAGAATGATTGTGGTGGCGTACATGAATCTGCGTCGGATGGCTGTTTGTCTGCTCGATTCATCGGGTGCAACTGCGCAGCTCATCACTGCCAGACTAGGGGTTTCTTGCGCAGCGCAGGCACTGGCATAACGTCAGTGCATTTACGACTACACATCAATGACTATTCAGATATCACTACTTCGAAGACAGTTTCAAGACCACGTACGCGGCAAACAAATTGGAGAACGGTCTTTCAATGTTCTGTTGACTTTTGGCTATGTGTAAACTTGACTCTGAAGACTCTGAAGCACAGCTCCAGTAACTTGGGAACGTGGCATACACTGTCACTCAAAGTTGATATCTGAACTGCGGATTCTGTGGGAAAGGTCAGCATGATGGACTCGAAAATGGTCCAGGATTGCAAACATACCTTCATATCAGTCAGATCATCTTCATAAGCATGATCAAAAGCTTCGGCACCCATTCTATCCCTCCTCTTGTTCTCCCTCGCTCCTAAGACTCGATACACAACTGCCAAAATTCCAGCCACGATGGCTGTGACAGTCGTCCCGATGAATCCTGGGATGTATCTCGGCGCATCTTGAGACTTGAAGATGAGTGGTCCGACGAAGTTTCCTGGATTGGTCAGCAATTGCAATCAGCATCGTACGAGCCACATACCAAGACAATAACCCAAGAATGTCCCTGAAGCAGTCACCGATTTCTTGGTGTAACCGGCTGTGTTGCTAGTTTGCATTCCCATGAGCACAGCGTATCCTCCACCATACGAAGCCAGGATGTAACACGCAAACAATAGGCCACCTGTTGACGATCGCGGAAGGAGCCATAACAGCAAAGCTGCTAAAGAAGTTCCACATTGACATATGGCAATGATCCAGCATCGGTTCCCAGGGAATTTGTACGCGAGATATGCCGATCCGAGCTCGATCGTACCGATTGTCGCACCGGCCGGCATCGTCAGCAAGAGCGAATTCAGAGTCGAGAAGCCAAATTGATTGATCAAGATGGGGATGAACGTCGATACCGGACCATTTGCAACCATCATTAAGAAAGCCATGCAGAATACCAGCCAAAATCGGATGTCCACCAATGTTTCAAGGACCTGCTCTTTCTTGAAATGTGTGTTGCGCACGCCTGCGTTGTTGGTCCTCATTCTGGCCACTGCAATATACCGTTCCCGATCAGTCAATCCTTTCATTCGAATAGGATCGGGTGGCATGAAGAACAAGATGACAAATGACCACAATACCGTGATGCTTCCTGCAACAAGATACATGTACTGCCAACTGTTCAGAGAACCTCCAGTGATATTTCCGATGCCATAATTGATCAGTGGCGCAAAGATACTGACGTATCCAGTTGCACAATACCAGGCTCCCATGCGAAGTGCTTGTTCGTTCTTCTTGTAAAACCCGGCGACAATGAGCATGAACATGGGACTAACACCTGACTCGAGGAAACCGAGGAAGAAACGTTGAGCATAAAGACCTTGGTAGTTGGTACAGGCTGCGGTACACAACAGGCAAGCGCCCCAGACGAGTACTATCACGAAAGCGACGCGTTCGATGGGGAATCGTTGAGCGAGGATGATGGCAGGAGTGGCACCGACGATGAAACCGAGATAGAAGATCGCGGAGGAAAAAGAATAGCGGTTGCCGATGGACAATCGAAGGTCGGTACGGAGTCCAAAGAGAGCCTGACATGTCAGTATGCTAGATTGGAGGTGGGAAAGACACTTACAGCTTGACTCAACATGGCTTTGTCATAGTACTGGAGACCTGAGTGTGTCAGCAAGGAAGGTGAGAGCTGGTTTACTCTACCAACCGTAGGTCAAGATCAGCAGTGGAAGAAGCTTTCGATCTATCTTCTTGACCAACTTCTTTTCTTCTTTTTCTGCCCATGCTTCATCTCCAGCATAGTTGGCCAAAACCTTCAATGCTTCATCAGCGTGGATGGTGTCAATGGTCTTCTGTTGTTGAAGGTCTTCAAGAGTCGTGGCGGATGGTTGGGGCTCTGTCTTGGCCTCTTCAATGTCTCGCTTTTCAGTAGTGGTCGGCATATTGGTTGTATGAATTTGAATGATGTTAGTATGATATGGTGTTTGTCAATGTGAAAGCAGGTTGATGTTCAACAAGGTCGCTCAAGGTGTAGATAGCACTACTGAGGATATGAAAGTGATAAGCTTTGGTGGCAGTCGCGATACACGGTACATGCTGCAAAGAAACTTTTTGAGTTCGGAATGCGACACGATATCCGCGTACAAATACCATATCGTCGACCGAGGTTTGATAGCCTTGTATCTGTTTGAATCTCACCAAACCGAGGTGACGTCTACACAGAACTCGGTTCGCAGTACGGACAGGCTCCGTGTTTGCGGGGAAGAGCCTCATGATTGGATTTGGGAGGCTATACCAAGACCTTAAACTTGGCTGACGATGCATCGCATATCGTAACATCGTCTGAAAGCGGATAGGACGGCGACTCTTTGACATTTGAGACGGTCGTGGATTGTGTCAATGACGAGGGTCGAATCAAGTCAAGTAGCATAGGAGCCGATGCCTATAAGCCTGGAGTCCTATACTGGACAAAGGAACACAGTGGTAGGGGATGAACTCATGTATGAAGTCGTGAAAACGTGGAGATGATCTCTGCAAGGGTCCAAACTTTAAAACTGTCGGTCTCCACATTCAGCCTCTATCCACATTGTGCACGAGCACTACAAGTATAATTCTGCTTTGTAAGCAGTTGGTCTTCGATTGCAGGAACTCACATTTCGATCTTCACCAGTACAGTATTTACTTCTTATCGTCCTCGCCACGACAAGAACGACGACGACCACCGCGATGAGCACTGTGAAGGAACACCTGCCATCGGTTACCCGAGATATGCAGGAAGATCGATCGGACATAGAATGCATACGCTGCCGGGCTATCATTGATCACGATCAGCTCACCCTCTCTTAGGTGTTTTAAAGGCTGGCTAAAACACAGATTCGAATGTGCAAGTGGCCTTCATCTCAACTATCTAGAGGTTCTAATACCACGACTCCCATGCCGATGGCTTACTGGAGCTGATTACGAACACTTGGGCGCGTTTGAAGAGTTCAAAGCATGGTAAGTGAATGTTTGATCACAGCGTTTTTGCCAACACATGTTTGAAGATACGAGACTGATCGACGGCACGCTTTGTTGTACACATCTCATCTAGAAGAACAGTTCCTGAGCACTGGTATCTATTTCCAAACTAAACCCCCATTCCAGCAAACAATCACGACTCATAAGTATGAAACGTCTTCGCAATGATCCCCCACCTCCCACCAATCTTAATCAACGTATGAAAATCCGTATAATCAAACCCAGCAGCATCCCTCTCCATATCTACCTTGACCACAGCCGTAGTCGGCGTGATCCCCAAAACATCAATTCGGGTCTTGATTTCTGGGGCGGCACCGTGCGTTTCCATGAATGTCCAGAGGTTAGAGATCGGGCCGCCCAGGAGGTTGCCGTTTAGGTCGAAGCCGTACATGGTTGCTTCGTTGTGGAAGGCTTGCTTGGTGAGGTTGATGTCACCAGTGCGGAGGCCTTCCTTGTAGGTTTCGACGACGCTGACAACGAGGTCGTACTCGGAGGTGGGGATGGTCTTTATGTTCTTGGACATGGTGTGGTATGGTACTCTGGTAGAGTAGAGGGTTGTTCGAGAAGCTTCGCAAGAGGAGTACACATCAGCGTCTATCACAACGTCTGCTTCAGTGGAACTCGAGCGACTCACCACACTATGCGTAGCAGAATTGAGTCAACGGAGTCTTTGACAGATTAAATTTTCACTGAGGATATCACCTCAAAATGTGGTCCTCAGCAGCTTCAAATACCTGCTTCGTTATTGCAGATCCCCATGGCAGCAAAAAAGAACAGACTTGGCGATTCAGTGCTTTGTAATGATATCTAGAGAAGATAGGAAGCACTTCCCCTTCGAGATGGTACGTAGAAAATGAACGTGCGGCAGTCTCTCTGAGTTTTCGGTCCGATTACCGTGAGAGCGCTTTGGTATGTGTTCACCTAGCCTAGACATTGGTTGTAGATATCCGACCCTACTATTGACATATCAGCACTCCTAATGCGACTAACAGCGCCGACAGAGCTCAAATGCTGAGCATGTCATCCCGGACCCGAACACATTGCCGCTCGGGGGCGTTGTAAATGGGACTAACCTTGAGCTGGAGAAAAGATGTTCTAAAACTTGTTGATTAAGTCTCTATACAGAAGCAGGAAGCAAAGACCTTGTCTTATTCCCACCAATCAAAAAATCTAACACAAGCTCAGCGATCAAAAGGGAATCATCTTCACCCTTCGTACTCGCCAATGCCGCCTCAATGAACTCCGGAGTGTAACCCTTCTCCGGCGTGAAGAAATACTTGATAGATTTGTAACAAATCTCCTCGTTTAACTCAAAGTGTCCTTGCAACGTGAGAACACGATCGGGTAGGTATAGACCATGGATGTCGCAGCAATCTGTACTGCCGACGGAAACCCAACCGATGGGTAACGGTGTGGATGGTAATCTGACGTGGTCGCCGTGTGCGACCTGCATCTTGAGTTGTTTCAATTGTCGTGCGTTTTCGGGGAAAGAGGTTGCATATTGAGGGTTTAATTGTATTGATCTAACGCCGAATTGGTAGCCCTTGGGATTTACTTCCACGGCGACTCCGTGGTCGCGGAGCAGTGCATATGAGACCATCTGATGTCCTAGACAAGCACCGAAGATTCGGACCTCGGGATGCTGCTCGTAGACTCCTTTGATGAATTGACATAGTTGTGGGATCCAAGGGAGTGGGTCGTTTACTCCCACGATACCGCCAGTTACCAGAATTGCGTCCACGGTGTTTGGGTCGGGGAAGTGTCCGACTCTTGGGTCGTATGCGCTGAAGGTGACCTCTGGAAGGTTAGGGATTCTTTGCGCTGCTGCCTGAAGTAATGTGATGAAGATGTCGCTATATCGAGCACCATAAGTTGGAGCGACCTCGGGGACGGTATCGTCGCAATCTAAAATTGCGACTCGTGTTGTTGTCATGTTGAAGTAAGGATTTTGAGAGTCGGACTCTTGCCAAACTCCAAAGGGCAGATTGATCCAGATGGTATTTGATATCTCAAATAAGAGTATCAAGGAGTCGTGACTGATAGAAGATAAGAAAGAAGGAGAGGATATCATGCAGCCAAGCTTTTAATAATCTGAAGGCGAATTCTTGTCGGGCCGCTACCTTTTCACGTCCCGTGCGAGTCGGGTGGCCGGTTGTTTGCTCATGATCCCCCGAAAAACCGGCAATGACAGACGCACTCGCCATCACTGCAAGTAGTCATAGGTCATGGATTACCTCGGATGCAATCCGAGCCAGTCCCGAGGACACAGGGCGGGTTTCATTTGCCGATAAAGATATGATGAGATCGTTGGTCCACATTCAACAGGCTAGTCGAAGATCATGGCAAGAATGAGGCGGCTTTTTGTACTTGAGCAGCTCGTTTTGCATGGCTCACACCGTTGTATGGACCAGGCAATGCCGGCACAACAACCCAGTAACTTGTTCGGGGGAAATTTTTCAAGGTCAGCTGCGGTTGACTCTGTCAGAGGCTGACACAGAGCATCTTGGGCAGCGATAGGTCCATAATGTATTCATTCCTCATTAACATCCACAATAACTCACAGTGCTCGGAGCTAGGGATCGCGTACATGAACTGATCTAGCATTTGATGTCGTTCGTCACTCGGAAACACCAAATCCAGCATATGATTGATCATTCCCAACCTCTTCCCAGTGTACCTCTCGAAGGAGGAGGCACTTCCGGAATTCCATCCATCCCAGGCACGATTGCCGCTGGCTGCGGCAACGCCGTCAAATCGCTACTCTTCTTCGGGTTGGCAGCATAGAACCACGCTGAGGTTCTCGGCGTCATATTCCTACTCCTCCAGGATTTGCTCGTCATGCTTTTGAAACTCTTGCTTGTCAAGCTCATGATACTCTTGCTATGCCCGTGTTTCGAGACTGGACTATCGGCTTCAACATCCTTAGCTACCGATTCGTTGGATTTCGTGTGACCGATACCTGCTTTAGCCAGCACACCCGCAGCGACTGTACCCAGTGTCCCTGCAGATGTCTTATGCAGACTATGTGGTATGTAGACACCAGCAGCCGGAGGTGTAGCAGATTGTTGAATCATCGCCGGGGAAGCCATTCGCGCGAAGTGACCACTATGACGCTTGAGACGTCGACGAAGGATTACAGCAAAGGCGATAATTGCTGCGATACCGATGAGTCCAAGCACTATTCCAATACCAGCGGCAACTCCACGTGACAAGGTGGCTGAAGGCGGTTCCTCATTAGAGCTTGAGGAGGAAGCTATCGAAGATGGAGTGAAGGCTAGAGTGGCAGTCAAAACGACTGTGACCGATCCAGGAAGTGTGCTAGAGGTTGTAGTTGGTACATCACTCGTGCTAATTTGTGACGATGTTGTTGATCTCGATGACTTTGAAGTGCCCCTTGAAGAGGATGCTGAGTTTTTGCTTGATAATGCCGGGTCAATGGCGGTTGTAGCGAAAAGGGTCCCGGCATAAGAAATGGTCTCACCATCTTGCACTGATGGGGTCGTTTGGCATCCCAGATCCCCTACGTACACGACTAACAGAATCAGAGATGTCGCCAACCAAATAGGGGAAAATGCTCACCGTTTCCCAAAATGACACTTCCTTCATTAGACTGCAAACAAGTAGCGCAATCGGAGGCCGAGCTGAAGTATGTATTTCCATTGGCAGAACAATATGAGAAGGGGCTCTGAAACTGGTTGCGACCACCAAGATTCGAGAAGGACGCTGAAAGAGGAGAGCACCTGGACGAACAAGACGATGTCACATCACTGTTCCCGAGACAGGATTGTTGTATGCTTGAAAGGTAAACTATCCTGGTCAGCAGTCAGAAATTCCCAGGACATGTGACCCTTACAGAGGAAAAGATTGGAATCTGCGACGAAAGCATTTTTGAAGCTGGATCCATGAAGGCATGTAAGACACGTGGACAGAATATAACCAGCATCAGTGTTGGTGAAATCATTGTCTGTGCACGCGATGTCACCTTGTGAGGTTGTAACACCGCCGTTGCAAGTATCGAAGCATGGTGATCCTGGGATCACTGAGAGTGAATGAACCCGGACGAGGATGAGGGTGAGAACGAGTGTGAGGGATGTGAAGTGCAAGCTGTACATTTCATGGTCCGACCTTGTTCAACGACTGAAATTCTCCGGTGGTTGGTATTATGACGAGGCGAGTAAAACGCCGGGGCTTCTGGAAGGATTTCGAAGGAGTGAGTATGGTTGGTTTTGCAAAAGAATGGAACGTGCAAAGTTGCACTGTATTAGATATGAGTCTATTGGTAAATGAATGGACGTAGTTGATCAACTACAATGTTCTTTGTCGCAAAATCTCTATAGTTATCCCATCTCGAAGTTGAAAGAAGCAATTGTTCGAAAAAGAGGAAGTGGAAGTGTCGAGGACGGCTGGACCAGCCGGAGGTTAATCCGGGGCTCGACGCCACGACGTGATCCTGAATGTCTCCGAAAACAGAAGGGCAAGCATGATCCATGGACAGGTTGAGAAGTGTGGTCTTTGGCAGTGGACTGATTGCTGAAGAATATTGAAGCTTGACAAGATCCCCGTCAGCCAATTTCACTGAGGCAACGAGTTGTCCGAACCCCACTTTCTCATGCAACCAATTGTCCGAGACGCGTACCTGTCGGGCCGCGATATAGCATGACGCTAAGTCCCGATCAGGTCAGACTCATTTCCACGAAGAAAGACTTTGTCTCTTTTCAACTAGTGAGCGGCGGCGATCCTCTAGCCTCGGCTTGAGTGGATCTTTGTCTTTCAGCCTTTTGCGAATCTTCCATGCCACTGTTTCATCTCGACTGTAGTGAAGTGGCATGACGACAATTCTTCTACCGTTTGCACACCTCAATCTGGAGTAGGTACCTGATAATCCAACCCAGCAGCAATGAGTAACCCACAGCTCTATGTATGCTATCGATTACCGTTGAATAATTTCCCAAGCTAATCCTTCGGAACAGTTTGGCGATTCGTCCTCCGATAACGACGACATCTTCGACCCAGCCTCCGATGCCTCTCTCCCATTTCCGAAACCCCTCGACCGATCTTCCTTCTTGACCCCCACCTTTTCCGCTGCCGAATACCTCAGCACTTTGACCACCCGTTTCCAGACACTAGAAGATCTCCAGTCTGAGCTTCAAGATCTCCTCAACT
>JABUBK010000282.1_pt1 | contig 11806 bp, 20 predicted proteins | sample 7332671 | NCBI WGS metagenome assembly JABUBK01 (sample SAMN07256342, study PRJNA390944) | subsurface metagenome | isolation source: Methane hydrate marine sediment | place: Pacific Ocean: Eastern North Pacific, ODP site 1244 | collected 2002
TTTCATGTGGAACTACTGTTCATCTTACAGCAGATATTTGGAACATAGGTGAAGATGAGCAAGAAGAAGTTTCTTTGTGGATTTATAATAAAGACCTAGGAATAGATGAAACATTAGAGATTGGAGATATAAATGCTTTTGATGATGGAACAATAAGCTTTGAATTCACAATACCCGAAGGCATGGAAGAAAAATGGTATACTCTTAAATTTGAAGTTTATGACGAAGATGATGATCTTTTCCAAAATGATTTTGACGATGATGACGCAGTATTTGATGTTCTTATTAAAGTAGAAGGAAATTGTGCAGTTACTCAAGTAATATTGGGTGCAACCATAGAATCTGGTGGAAAGTCTGGGGCAGAATTAGTTGTTAAAGCAACAGTAACTAATCCAGGAAATGAATTAGCTACATATACTCTATTTGTGGAAGGATATGACAGCTGGGCTTCTTTAATAGATATTGAGCCAAGCACTCTTATTTTAGATGCAGGACAATCAGCAGAAGTTATAGTCACATTCGATGTAGACAGAGATGCTTCAGGAGATCAATTGTTCAATATTGAAGTACTTTCAGAAGGAGAAACAGTTATGACTCAGCCAGTTTCAGTTCCAATTGAAAAATCTCTTATTGGAAGCAAGGATTTATTGACAGCATTAATTGTTGCAATAAGCATAATTCTAATAATAATCATAATTGTTCTTGCAGTAAAAGTTGCAAGGAAATAAGTTTTATTTTTTCTTAAAAATCTTCTTATAAATTAGTTCCCAGAATTTATTTTCTTTTTCTAAGCTAATCACAAGAACTCCAAGCAAATATCCTATTAAACCGCCAAAGATTATGTCACTTAGAAAATGAAGTCCGAAATATACTCTTGAGAAAGCAATTAAACCTGCAAAGATAATCCAAACATATTTGAATTTAGGAAATTCTTTTGCTAAAATAGGGATGGCACAAAAAGCCAGCATTGCCTGAAAAGAGGGTAGAGAGAAATTCCATATTAGATGACTGGTTTTTTCTAAAACAGGCAAAACCGAAACAACCCCTAACTGAAAAGGTCTTGGTCTCTGCACAATAATCTTTAATAAGAAACTAACCACCACTGATAATGCAAGAGTAAACCATAAAGGAAGAATCCATGTTCTTTTATGCTCTTTCCATAAAAACAAACTTGTCAAAAAAAAGAAAATTATTATGCCAGAACTAACAAAAGTAATTCCTAGAAAAAAATCATTTAGAATATTATTTCTTATAAAAGAAAATCCTCTGACAATTTCAGAATCAAAATATAAACTCACAAGTGCTGCAAGAGCAACAATACTAAAGATAATTATATTTTTATTTTTCATAACTTAAACAACCTTAAAATACTTAAATAGCTTTCTGCTTTTGATATTTATATGGAAAATCTTTTAAAAAAACTTTTGGATGTTTTTATTAGATATGTAATATTAGTTGCAGTGGCTTTTCCAAATCTCTGGATTTTTTATTTTGTGTTCACACCTCTAACTCTTTATCCTCTTTATTTTTTATTTGGATTATTTTTTGAGGTTTCTCTGGCAGGAAACATAATATTTGTTTCTAATTGTTTCCCAGTAGAATTAATAGATGCATGTGTTGCAGGTTCTGCTTATTATCTTTTATTAATTCTTAATTTAGCAATACCTGGCCTAAAATTTAACAAACGAATTAAACTGATTGCTCTGTCTTTTGCAGCTTTGTTAATAATAAATATTTTAAGAATCTTTTTCCTGAGTCTTTTATTATAAATCCACAAAGAAACTTCTTCTTGCTCATCTTCACCTATGTTCCAAATATCTGCTGTAAGATGAACAGTAGTTCCACATGAAAGTGTATTTGGGTAAGTTATATCATCTAATTCAGTTCCTTCTATTTGAAAATTGTCTAGAACAACAAAGTCACTTTCCATTTCAATTTCAATTGCTTCTGAAACAGCTCTACAAACAGGTGCATTGTTATTTTCTTCATCTTCACCTTCAGCCCAAACATAGAATGCATAAGTGTCATCATCTTCAAACTCATCAGGGTCATCTAATTTAAATGTAAATATTAAATCTCTTTCATCTCCGTCTTTAAGGTTAAAATCACTTTCTTCTTCGTCAAATACCCAATTTCCTGTGTCTAAGTTGTATAATCCCCAACTTATTGCAAGATCTTCAATCTTGTAATCTCTATTGTTATTTTCTACTCTAACTTCAATTTCAATTTCATCAAGAGGCAACCATTCATTATCATCACCAAATCCTCTAATAACAGTAATATCCTCGATTTCTAATTCCATAAGATCATTTGCATCTCCGATTGATGCACAATCACTTACTTCTGTTGGAGCAGGTATTACTGTAATAGGAAAAGTTAGTTGAGCCTCTGGAGTTGTTCCATTTTGTAAATCAATAACAGCAGTAATAGTACCAGTAGCAGTTAAAGGAACAAATAAAGTAGCTGAAAGTATGGAATTTTCCCCCATATTAATAGAAGGTAAAGTTGGTAAAGTTGTCCAAGTACTTCCCATATCTGCTGAACTTCCTGACCAATTTAAAGCAGTATAATTATTTACAGTAGCAGATAAATTAAAATTAACAGTTACTGAATTTCCTGCAACAACACTTGAAGGAGAAGTTAAAGAATCTAATGTTAATGTAGAACTAACAACTCCCATTGCTAATACTAGAACTAAAATGCTTAAACACATTAAACCTAAAATCTTGGTTTTCATTTGTAGTCATTTGGGAGTTACTGTGGTTTATAAAGTTTTCTGTAATAGAAAATATATCTTTTACTTGAGGATTTCCAAAGATTTATATAGGTTTGAGGATTTATTTATAGACGATAAAAGATGGCGATTAGATCTAAAGAAAATTGGCTTGGGGCATGGGCGTTTTTAATAGGTGTTGTTCTTGCGATTATAATCGGGTTGGCTACAACACTGATTCCAATCCCTACATTAATCAAATATAGTGCACAGATTTATGGTATTTTAGTGGTCTTGGGGTTAGTTGTAGGGTCTCTAAATGTTACAACAGGAAAAGACTCTCAAACATTTTTAATAGCAGGAGCAGTTTTAGTAATTGTCAGTAAATTTGGTATGGAGAGTGTTACTGGCTCTTTGATTGGGATAGGAATAGGAGATGCAGTAGCTTCTGTTTTTGGGGCTTTGCTTGTGTTATTTGTACCTGCAACAATAATTGTGGCTCTAAAAATGGTCTTCTCAATTGCTAAAGTTTGAAAACAACCTAAGCGGTTTTTTTCTATTTTCCCTTCTTTTACGGTTAAGCGATTTCTTCAATTGCCTCCGAAGGAAATCGCACATTTAATTAATTTAATTAATCTTATCAATATTAATAACAGAACTATCCATATCGAGCCTAGGGCAGGCAGTATTTACCCAGCAATCTAATGTAAAATTCTCAAATTCATTTGCATTGATATCATTACTAATAAATAGGTAGGCCTGGTTTTTACACTTTTTTTTGAAATTTAAGGCTTTTTTTAGGTTTTGCTGGCCAGGTTTTGTTGAAACTAAGATCCCAATCTTCTCTGAATTGAGGAATTTGACATAAGAAGCCCTCTGTCTTCTCTCAAATAATTCAAGTTCTTGCTTGGAAATTTTTGTTAATTTGTTGTTTTCTAATATATAAATAGGAAGTTTTGTTTCCTGAGCCAGAGAAAGTGCATGAAATCTTCCAGAACCTATTAATAACATTGCTTGGGTGTTTTTAGGAAGTTTTGGCTTGCTGCAGCCTAAAACTTGGGTTATTCTTGTTATGTTATTAGAAAGAAGCTCTTTTATCTCAAAAGCTATGTCTTTATATTGAATAGAATAAGCAATTGCTATGTTTTTTGGTAGTTTTTTTGAAAGAGATTTTATTTTGGATTTATTTACTTTAGATTTATATTTTGCTGGAATAAATAATGTATTTACCATAAATAACTCAGAAATATAAGGGTTTTAAATGTTTTGAGAATTAATATTCATCAAATTTCTTTTCTTCTACTCTCTTTTCTGGCTCTTTTTCTATGTTCGCGAATGAGGGAGTTACAATAACTATACTCTCTCCGAATCCGGCAATACTGCCTTCAAGAGCATCTGTTGTTTTTTTGATTTTTGAAATTGCTCTTTTCAACTCAATAGAATCTCTTTTTCTTAATGTCTTTATATCAATTATTGCAATTGTATAACCTTCCCTCAAAGCATTAAGAACAGAAGTAACATCTTCATATTGTTTTAGAACAAAAAGTTTTACCGCAACCTTAGTTTCTTTTTCTTCTTTCCCGAGGTCAATCTCGAGGTAATCTTCATCAGTATCTTCCCCACCAATAGAACCTGAAAAAGCTTTTCTTATTCTCTTTAACACCATACTAAATTTATATTGCCAAGATTTATAAAGATTTCGCAAGTTTTTTGCAATGTTTATTTTTTCTTTGGTTCTATTAATTCTTCTCTAAGTTTTTCTAATTGCTCTGTCAAAGAACTCTCTTGTTTTTCAATAGTCTTTGTTCTCAAACTAAGAACTTTCTCTTTATTAAAAAGTTCATCTTTTATTTTTGGTTTATCAGCTTTAATCATGAGTTGTCCGATGATTTTGAAAACTTCATCCCCTGATTTTTCCAATTCTTTTAAAGCTGCCTGTGTCTCAGATAATTCCATCTGAAAAGCTTGTTTTTGGAAAAGTAAATTCTGAAGATTCTGTTCTAAGAACTGCATTTCTTGTATTTTGTTATTGTGGTCTGTCATTTTATTCAACTCCTGACCCTGCTCGGCAATTAATATTTAACATTGTCCTTTGCAAAGTCATTCGGCCTTTACCTTTTTTACTTTTGTCCTAGGTTTATAAAAAATCTTGCTCCCACAATGAGGACAAACAAATCTTTTCTCAAGATTTATATTTGTTACTTTCTTGCCGCATTTAAAACATTTGTAGGTTGTCATTTTATTTTAAATAATATGTGCCTGATGCAAATTTTTTATTGCATTTTGAGCATTTCCAAATTCCTTTTGAAAGTCTTTTTACTCCTAATTTTCCGCAAAAAGGACATTTTTGTTTTAATCTTTGTTTTGACTCTACTTTTACTAATTTAGCCCTGACTCTCTTTCCATATCTCGGACCAAATCGTCCTGCTGATTTTGATTTTTTTGATTTTGTTGTCATTTTTTATTTTTTGGCTTTGAATAATTAATTTTCATTGGTTTTAGTTTTTTAATATCTTCTCTCAACTTTTTTACTCCTGGAACTCCTGGGATAACTTTATCTCTATCTTTATATCTTACCTTTCCTCTAACTAATTTTACTTTTTCTCCGTCGGGGATTTTAACAAATTTTTTATGGCTTTTCATCTTAAAATGGGAATGCCCGGATTTGAACCGGGGTCGCCAGGTCCCAAACCTGGAAGCTTAACCAAGCTGGCCCACATCCCCTTAGAAAATAAGGGCCTATGAGAATTTATAAAGCTATTTCTTTTCTTCTTCTTTCTCTTCTTCAGGAGGTGTAGCCTCAGCAACTTCTCCTTCTTTTTCAGCCTTCTCTGCCTCAGCTTCTTTCGCAGCTTGTTCCTCTTGAATTATCTTCTCCTGTTCTTTCTGCACTTCAGCAAAATATTCATCTAATTTTTCTTTTTTTTCTGGAGGGGTTTCTGTCCTTGCTTCTTGGATCTCTTTATCATATTTCCCTTCATCTATCTCTTTCTCAATCTCAAAAGCAGGTTTGTTCTCGATTAAGATGCCTAAACTCATACAAGTCCCGACCACAGTTTTGACAGCGGATTTTAAATCTTTAGAAAGTAAACTTTGTAATTTTGTTTTTGCTACAGAAATAATCTGTTCTATAGAAGCATTTGCCACTTGTATTTTGTTTTGTTCGCCTGAGCCTTTTTCAATTCCTAATTCCTTTTTTAATAGTTCTGAAACAGGTGGAGAGAATACTTTTATATCAAACTCTTTTGTCGACGGTTCTACCTCTACTTCAATAGGAATTTTTAAACCCTTGAATTCTTTTGTTGCCTCATTTACTTTTTGGATAATTTGTCCAATGTTAATCCCTATTGGTCCAAGCTTTTGACTCAAAGCTGGTCCTGGTTTCATGTCTCCCCCATCAACTAAAAGTTTTATTATCATTATTTTCCTCCTTTATGACATTTATATAAAAAATCAGAGAATCCGCTTTTATCAAACAATCTTTGGCTTTCATAAATATTGGCCATAACACGACTTAACCTATTTTTATCTCCAACCAAATTCATTGGGATAACTATTGTGGATTCTCCACAAATTTTTTCAATATAATACTTGATATTATTTTTACTTAATTTAATTCCCAGTATAATGCTTTCTAATAATTTTTGATCAAGCATGTTCTTCTCCTTCTTCTTCGTCTCTCCTTATAACTTTTATATTATCTAATTTAATTGTAACTGGCAATGGAACAACTGCACCAAGCAAACTTACAACAACTTCTCCTTTTTGTTTGTCTATTCTTAAAACTTTTGCCTTTTCCTTTTTGAAAGGTTCTGATAAAATCTCAACAATATCCCCGTCTTTTATTGTAACAGTTGTTGCTGAAGGCTCTATCATATTTTTTATTTCAGCATATCCTATTGTTTTCCCGATTATTCCCTTAACATATGGCAAGTTAAATACAGCTTCTTCTGCTGATTCCCTTTCTTCTGCCTCTAAAAGAACATAGCCTCTCAACCCGTGAGGTCTTGAAACTGAGAAAACATTGAGTTTTTTCTTCTCCGCTCTTTCAGCTATCATATCAACTGCTCTCTCTTCTTTATTTGTCGTTACTTTTATTATAAATATCATTTTCTGTTTTGTTCCAACTACTCCTTAATTATCTAAGAAGCAGATATTAATTTATAAAATTAGAGGTTTATAAAATTATTGTTATTATGCAAATGCTTTCATAACCATAGAAATCAGAAAACCTAAGGCTCCCAATATCAAAATTCCAATCGCAGAAACTTTTGCAATTTGCTCAAATTCTTTTCTTGTAGGCTTTTTCAATGTATGCCAGACTCGTTTAGACTTGATAAAAAATGCCTTGATTTTATTCAATAATTTCATAAATTAAATAGAGAAAATGGGTTTTTAAGGTTTATTCAAGCTGCTTTGTCTAAAAGCTCCTTAATCTCCTCTGGAGCATCTCTAAACTGACAAGTATACTCCAGTGTTTCTCTTGCTAATAATCTCTCAAGAGTTTCACAAATGACATTATAATGAAAAAATTCTCCATGTTTATCATCTAAAGGAAGAATGTTACTCCTAATAGAAGGACTTAGATATTGATTGGGTTTTAAGACCCAAAAATTTGGTTTTTTTCCAGAAACTATTTGATTTAAATTATCGAGGGCATTTTTATAATCCTCAATTATCAAAGTTTTTAATCTTTTTTCCATTTTTATTCAAAAAACTCAATTCCAAGTTCTTCCTCGATTTCTTGGTGTCTTAAAGAATCAATTGACTCGCCATGACCAAGGATTTGTGCGCTTTTAACTCCTGTAACTATTAACAAAACTCTTATTGACTTTTCCATATCTTCAGAAATCTGAGCACCCCCAATTAATCTTGCATTAGAATCTAAGTGATTCCCAATTGTCTCTATTATTGTTTTATATTCATCCAAGCTCATGTCAGGGCCTCCAATAACATTAACCAAAGCTCCTGTTGCATCTGAAATATCAACATCCAAAAGAGGATTCTGGATTGCTTTTTCTACAGATTCTACGGCTCTCTGGGCACTATCTGATTCTCCCATGCCTATTAATGAGACCCCCCCATTAACCATTACTGCTTTTATATCTGCAAAATCTAAATTAACTAAACCATTTGTTGTTACAAGTTCTGTTATTCCTTTGACAGCATTTGTTAAAATCTCGTCTGCAATCTTAAATGCTGTGTGCAAGGGCAACTCTGGAGCTAATTCAAGGAGTTTATCATTTGGTATAACAATCAAGGTATCAACAACTGCTTCCAGCCTCTCTAAACCATTCATGGCATTTTCTATTCGCTTTCTTCCTTCTATTGTAAAAGGCAAGGTCACAACTCCAATTGTCAAGGCACCTTGTTTTTTTGATAAACTAGCTATCAAAGGTGCAGCCCCGGTACCTGTTCCACCACCTAAACCACAAGTTATGAAAATCATATCAGACCCTGAAATTTTTTTCTTTATTTCAGATTCAGATTCTCTTGCTGCTTCTTCTCCTACTTTTGGATTGCTTCCTGCACCCAGCCCTTGAGTCAGTTCTCTTCCAATAAGAATTTTTTGATCAGCATTAGTATATAATAAATCTTGAGCATCTGTATTTACTGCAATGAGTTCTCCTCCTTTAATTCCAATCTCCCGCATTCTGCTCAAAGAATTGCCCCCTCCACCTCCAACACCAATAACTTTTATTTTAGCGGATTGCTTTTTTAATAATTCTGCTAACTCCTGGTCAATTTCTCTTATTTCTGGAGATAAATCAGAAGGGATTGAATCTTCCCGAGAAAAATCCTCACCACCTTGACCATAAATATCATCCATATTTTAGGGAATTAATTCTTATTTATAAGGATTATTGTGATTTTTTGGGTGTTTTTGAGGAGATAGTTATTCTTTTATTTCTTGTCCTCAGCTTTCTCCTTAACTTCCAATTCTAAATCAAAAATATCTTTGAACTTGTCTTTAAACATTTCAACAAATTTGACTATTGGCTTCTCAACTTCAATAATTATTTTTTTATCTTTTACCTCAAATTTCAAATCTCTCTTGAATAAGAAATCAACAAATGCTTTTATTTTTTCATTTACATCTTCTAGTTTTCTCAAAACTTTTATTTTATAAACAACTTCCTTGCCTGCTATTGGATTGTTAAAGTCGACCATGACTCTTCCTCCTGAGACAGTTAAAATTTTTGCTATCCTGCCATCAAAATCAAACATGGTTCCAGGAATAGGATTTACCTTATGCTGGACAAAAATTTTCATGGGCATCATCTGAATAAGTTTAGGGTCTCTTTGTCCAAAAGCTTTTTCAGGGGATAATTCAATTTTATATTCTCCTATGTCTTTGCCAATTAGAAAATCATCAATTGATTTAAAGAACATATCTTTACCCAGACAAAAAATAAAAGGCTTTGGTTCTATTTTTAAATTTACTTTCTTCAAATCTTCTTTAATATTTGAATCAAAGATTTCTCCGTCTTTAATTCTTCCAGTAAATTCTATTTCAATAAAATCTTTTTTATTCAGTTTCATGGGTTTTGTTAAGTAAAAATGTTTATAAATATATTTCTTTTGGATGTATTATGGTTTTAAAAATTATTAATGCCACTGAAGCAAAAATAGGTACAAACATTATTGTTGATGGAACACCCTGCACTATTAAGAGTATTGATGTTAGTAAAACCGGGAAGCACGGACATTCTAAATGTCGAATAGAAGCTGTAGGAATAATTGCTGGCCAGAAGAAAGTTTTTGTTATGCCTGGACATAACAGGCTAGAGGTTCCTTTGGTGGATAAAAGAAAAGGACAAGTTCTTTCAATTAGCGATAAAGTAAGTATTATGGATTTGGAAAGTTTTGAAACAATAGATGTTCCTTGTCCTGATGAAATAAAATCCCAGCTGCAGGAAAACGCAACTGTCGAGTATTGGAATGTTGAAGGTGAAAAAATAATTAAAAGAAAACTTTAAAATAAAATGGCAAAAATACCTGAAGCGCAAAGAAGACTTTTTAAGAATGTGTATGTATGTAAAAAATGTAAAACTAAAATTAGGGCTGACCCTCAAAAAATTTTAAAGGGCAAAATTAAATGTAGGAAGTGTAAAAAAAGTGCATTTCGTCCTTTAAAGAAAAAGTAAACTTTTTCAGTAATTCCAATTTAGGAAAATAAAAAATTAAAATTAAAGAAAAAATAGAGGTGAAAAAATGAGTCTCATGGCTTATGATCTTGCATTGTTGGCATTGTTTATACTGTTTGTTTCTGTATTTCTTTATAGAAACAAAAAAAATCTCAAGAAAGAAGGACTTTTGTTTTTGTATAGGACTAGCTGGGGAATAAAACTGATTAATTCTGTTGGAAAGAAGTATAAAAGATTATTGAATTCTTTAAGTTATATCTCAATTGGGATGGGATATCTTCTAATGATTGGAATTTTATATTTTGTTGGGAAAATTATTTATCTCTATGTAGCATATCCTCAGATTGTCAGAGCAATTAAAGTTCCCCCTATAATGCCTTTAATCCCTTATCTTCCCCAGGTTTTTAGATTAGATTTTCTTCCTCCTTTTTATTTTACATATTGGATAATTATTTTGGCAATCATAGCAATCACGCACGAATTTGCCCACGGGATTTTTGCAGCATTATATAAAGTTAGAATAAAAAGAACTGGCTTTGGATTTTTTCCTTTTTTCTTACCTATATTTTTAGCAGCTTTTGTTGAACTTGATGAGGAGGTAATGAAGAAAAAGAAGAAATTCTCGCAAATGGCTATTCTCTCTGCAGGGACATTTGCAAATCTTCTGACGGCAATTTTATTTTTTATAATTATGTGGTTTTTTTTCTCCTTAGCTTTTGCCCCAACAGGTGTTGTTTTCAACGACTATGCATATTCTGTAGTGGAAATTGCTGGAGTTTCCATGGTAAATGGTATAGCAATAGAAAATGCATCTTATCAAAAAGTTTTAGATTTGATGAATGAAACAGGATTTAGTAAAATTCAAGCAGACAATCGCAGTTATGTTGCTACAAAAGAATTTTTAGACACGCAAGGAGAGATATACAATTATACTTTTTTATATTATGACTCTCCTGCAATAAATGCTGAATTAGAAGGAGTAATAACTGAAATTAATGGGGTGAAAACTATAAGTATGGAAACATTTCAGGAGGAATTATTAAAAAATTCTCCTGGAGAAAAAATAAATTTGAAAACAAAAGTTGGTGAAGAAATTATTGAATATGAACTTGTTCTCGGGGAAAATCCTAGAGATGAAAACCTGCCTTATCTTGGAGTTGGATTTATTAGCCAAAGCAGATCAGGAGTAATTGGGAAAATCATCAATCTTATGTCTTCTTTTAAAGCATCAAACATATATTATGAACCTAAATTTGAAGCCGGATGGTTTATATATCATTTATTATGGTGGCTTGTTTTAATTAGTCTCAGCGTTGCTTTAATTAACATGCTTCCGGTAGGAATCTTCGACGGTGGAAGATTCTTTTACCTCACTATTTTAGGAATAACCGGAAGTAAAAAGAGCGCAGAGAAAACTTTTAAATTTGTAACTCGCCTTTTCTTATTCTTGCTTTTATTAATTATGGTTTTCTGGGCAATGAGTTTTTTCTAAATTTTTAATGAAGATTAAGAAAAGTGAGATTTAGTTATAAATCATATTTCTCCTTACATAAATTAACCAATGTTTTTATTTCTTCGGGGGGAGAGGCCATTTTATGTTGGGATTGGCCATTTCTTTAGCAGAGGGGTAATTTAGAGGATTTCCCGCATAATCAATCATTTGGGCAATCATATCTTTACTAAATAATGCTCTAGGATTTCCAGAATGACTACGACAATATTCTACTAATTCTTTTAGACCCATACCATGATAATACTTTGGGTTAGGGGGTAAATCTTTTTCCCCCATTTCATAAATCAATCACCCCATCTTTTGTTAAAGCTGCGAATCTGATCCCAACAGGCAATTTTATGCTTGCTTCTTTTACTTTTATTTTTACACTCTTATTTATTTTATCTTTTAAATCATCTATTGTTTTGTCGTCGGCATTCATTATAATTCCTA
>JABUBK010000283.1_pt1 | contig 11791 bp, 10 predicted proteins | sample 7332671 | NCBI WGS metagenome assembly JABUBK01 (sample SAMN07256342, study PRJNA390944) | subsurface metagenome | isolation source: Methane hydrate marine sediment | place: Pacific Ocean: Eastern North Pacific, ODP site 1244 | collected 2002
AGGAAAATCAGGCAAAAAATTTAAGAAGCAAAAAAAACAAAAACAGAAAATTGGATATTCTAAAAAGGATCTATCCAGTAAGGTAAAAGTAAAAATAAGACGTAAGCAAGGATTTTCAAATCGCAGATTCTGAAATTTGGAGGCTATAAAAGAATGGAAGCAATCAGGATAATTTCTTTTATGATTGGCATTATTGCCCTGGCGATTCTATCCTGGTGGTTTTTCAGGACACTAAAAAAATAGCTTAATGATATACCATAGGGAGTATAGATAATGAGTATTAATAAAACCAGAGGCTTACTATACAGATTAGCTAAACTATTGGGTGATATTTCAGCGGTAAGCAGTGGGAAGCCAGATAAGGTAACAAAAAGAGTTACCAGGAGAATGACCGGGAAGGCAACCGGTAGATTATTTAGAAAATTATTTAAGTGATATTAATATTAAATAGGCTATATTAATTAGAAAAAACTAATACTCTATCGATACCCTATTTGGTAGGCAAGATATGCAAACGTAACACAGATATTACTTTTTGCACTATTTGGGAAGTTTCCCAAACCCCTAAACTGAATTAATTAAATAAATATTAACTTGACAATATTATATGATAAGTATTATAATACGATTAATACTGTTAATATAAATAATAATAGTAAAATTATATTATTGAATAATAAAGGTATTAAATGATTGTTGCAATTGCAAACCAGAAAGGTGGCCAGGCAAAAACTACATCTGCTATTAATATCGGTGCAGGACTTACCAGGTTAAATAAAAAAATACTATTAATTGACTTAGACAGCCAGACTGATTTAAGTACCAGTTTAGGAATAGCAGAGGAGAGTACAGACCATACGATAAATGATGTTATAGGCAAAAAGATAAATATAAAAAAGGCTATTATAAGATTAGATAATGGAATGAGTATTATACCAGCAAGCCACCGGTTAACTGGAACTTCTATGAATCTTAAAAAAAGCGATGTTTTAAAAGAATCATTAAAAGATATAAAAAATGATTATGATTTTATAATTATTGATACCCAGCCAAGCCTAAGCATACTTACTGTTAACGCATTAGCGACATCTAATGAAATTTGGATAACATTTCAGCCAGAATTCCTAGCTATGACCGGTATAAAAGACCTGCTTAATACAATTGAACTTTTAAAAGATAAATTTGGTATAGATCCAGAAATTAGAATAATAATAACAATGTATGATAGTAGAAAATTATTGCATAAGGAAGCTATAGAATCTATTAGAAAGCATTTTAAGAATATATTTAAAACTATGATAAGAACCAATGTAAGTTTAGCAGAATCTCCCTCTCATAGTTTAGATATTTTTAGTTATAAACCTAACAGTCACGGAGCAATTGATTATATGAATTTATGTAAAGAGATATTAAGGAAGGCAAAATGAATAAAAAATTAAAGTACGATCCGTTTGGGGATACCATTAAAAAGGGTGTAAGAAAACTAGACATTGAAAATGATTATATAAGGCAAACCTATGTTATTAAAAGGGAATATGTTAACAAACTAAAAGATAAAGCATACTGGGATAGGGCCAGCCAAAAAGAAATCTTGGACGGTATACTAAAGAATTATTTTAAAGACAAAAACATAAAGCCTATACCTGGTAAAGTTTAAGGATAATTAATGAAATTAGAAAATGTAATTTATTTTTTTAAATATACAGTAATTGGGGGCTTGAAATGAACACTCTTTATTACGGAGATAACCTGGATATTTTAAAGATCTATATCAAAGACGAAACTATTGACTTGATATACCTTGATCCACCCTTTCAGAGCGGCAAAAACTATAATCAGATATTCCAACCCGTGGCCTTTGGCGTTAAGGGGGCCACGTCTCAAATTCAAGCCTTTGAGGATACCTGGAATTGGGGACCGGAAGCAGAACGAGAATATACAGAACTTATAACAGGGACACTTACCACAGAAGCCCCCAGCCAAAAACTAATAGACCTGATGAAAGCAATGAGGGGATATTTAACCGAATGCTCTTTGCTTGCTTATTTATGTATGATGGCTCCCAGGTTAGTAGAAATGCGAAGAGCTTTAAAAGATACTGGGAGCATTTATTTACATTGCGATCCGACAGCGAGCCATTACCTGAAACTTTTAATGGATGCGGTTTTTGAAGTAGATAATTTTAGAAACGAGATTGTGTGGTTTAAAAACAGTGGAGGAATTGGAAGAACTGCTTTCAATAAACGACACGAAATTTTATTTTTTTATAGTAAGACCAAAAAATATTATTACAATGGGAAAGCGGTAGGAGACCTTAGAGAACAAAACGAAGGAACTTTTGGCGGATACTTTGGAGAAGATAAAAACGGAAGAAAGTATAGAGAGGTTCGGAAAGCCGGCAAAGTTTATAAATATTATATGGATGAGCCCAAAAACCCAAATGACGTATGGCCGGTCCCGCAAATTCCAGAAAGGGATAAAACGGAAAGAGTAGGATATCCTACTCAAAAGCCGGAAGCGCTTTTAGAACGAATTATTAAAGCATCTTCAAAAGAAGGGGATACAGTAATGGACCCTTTCTGCGGATGCGGAACCGCAATAGCGGTAGCAGAAAAATTAAGAAGGAAATGGACTGGGATTGATATAACTTACCTTTCCATAGATATTATTAAAAAAAGATTGGAAAAGCACTATATAAAAGAGGGCGAACATTTTAAAGTTTATGGAGAACCCAAAGATGTTTATTCAGCCGGGAAGTTAGCAGAGCAAAAACACTTTGAGTTTGAAGTATGGGCAGTTGCTCAGTTAAAAGCAACACCTACCCCCAAAACAGGAGATAAGGGAGTTGACGGAATAATAAACTTCATTGACTATACCAAAAAGGACAAGATAGGGAAGGGTGTTATTTCAGTTAAAGGCGGACACAGTATAAACCCGGGAATGGTAAGAGACCTAAAAGGAACAATACAGAGCCAAAATGCTGATTTTGGTATTCTTATTACACTTAAAGAGCCTACCCGGGGGATGATAGAGGAAGCAGTCAAAGAAGGAAGTTTTAATTACTGTTACCAGGAAGGTACTACTCACAAGAAAATATCTAAAATACAATTATTGACCGTAGAGGATTTATTTACAGACCCAACGCCGGTTAAATTACCCCCGGCTGTTATTGAACCTTACAGAAAACCTGATATTAAAAAAGATAATGAACAACAGACATTAAAAAACCTGAATTTTCCGAGTCTATAAAAAGGGCAAGAGTTTCAATTTCTTATAGGTAACAAACAGTAAATAGTGAGTTGAAAAGTGAGGTAAATTATGACTTCAGAAAAACAATTAAAAGCTAACCGCCAGAACGCCAAACTTGGTGGAGTAAAAACCGAAGAAGGTAAAGCAATAAGCAAATATAATGCCTTAAAGCACGGCTTATTGAGCGAGAAGGTATTGATTGGGAAAGAAAGTAAGAGAGAGCTGGAAGAATTAGATAAAAAAGTGCGGGAAGACCTTAAACCTCGGTCAGAAATAGAAATGTTATTGGTTGATAGGATGGTAGCTAATTTCTGGAGATTGAGGAGAGCAATGACCAAAGAGGAGGAGAGTGTTTTCAGTGATTACAAAGGTATGGAAAATGATGCAGATATATTTTTCCGTTATGAGACAATGTTGGAACGGGGCATCTACAAAGCACTGCACGAATTACAGCGAATACAATCCGCTCGAGCTGGAGAAAAACCACCTATTCCATTAGCTGTTGATGTTGATGTTTCTGGTGTTAATCAATAAATGGGTTCGTTTCGTAAAAATAATAAATTAAGTTCGGATTTATCAAACTAAACAAAAGAGGCAATTCCCCTTTATTTACAGGGGAAACCATTATAAAATTGAACAAATTATATTATTTAATCTTTAATGATTTCGGCAAAAAAAGAAAAAAATTATGGGAAGATATTACTGGTCTAAAAAAGAAGAAGCAGACGGCTTAAAACAAGTAAGCGTATCGTTTCTAAGAAAACATGGCTACTTTGGTAATGGTTGGCACTCTGGGACTATTACTTGGTCAAGGAATGGAGAAAAAACGGGAAGCATAAGCATACAATCTTCCATGAGCGAGGATGAGCAATATGTAAAGTTCATTTACACGCAAACGAATAACAATACAGGCAAAAAGAGTGGTTTTGACTATAAAATTCCATTAACCACCACCCCGTGTTATTTTGGCGGTAAAAGATACTGGTTTATATGCCCTTGGTATGCTAATGGAAAATACTGTGGCAGGCGTGTAGGTGTGCTTTACTTGGGTGATAAGTATTTTGCCTGTAGGCACTGCTATGACTTAACTTATAACAGCAGGAATAGTAGTGGTATTTTCAAGGCGGCGGGTCAAACTATCTCCATACCAGAGCTTGAGAAACTAGAAAGTGAAGTAAAGCGAAAGTATTATGCGGGCAAGATGACCAGAAAGTATAAGCGGTATCTTAAAAAGCAAGAAAAAGCAAATTGGCAGTTAATGATTGTAGTAAACCATTTTGGGGGGTGATAGTATCTATAGAACTTGCAAAAAAGAAGGTAAATAATGGATAAAAAACAATAGTTTATTATTGATTAATCTTTTCAAAAATTATAATATTATTTTAACGAATCTTAATTTTATATAAAGTAAAAATAGGGAATAAAAAAGACTTCTTAACAGCTAATTAAGAAGCCTTTCAAGAGTTAAACTTTATTTGTATACACCGCAAAGTATAAACTCTTATTATTCCCTGTGTCAATACTCAATGTATTTTTTTATGGAATAAGGGGAATAATTGAAGTTAGAACAGGAACTTAGAAAAGTTGAAGAAATAGAATATAAAAGCAAGTTAGATCCTTTCACTGAATACGTAGATACCTTTATTCAGAGGCTACCCAGGTACACGGTAAAAGTTAAGAACTGGAAAACAAAAAAGAAGCCACTTTCAGATATACCAGTAAAGGCTCATCTTAATGGCCAGTATTATGTAGGAGTCTTAGGAAAATGGTATCCGGAATATTCGATTCTTGACATTGACAATGTAACCATAGAGGAAGCGGAAAGAATAAGAGATGAACTGGGGCTTGATACTGAAAACAGCATGCTATGTTCAAGTGAAAACTCCGGAAGCTATCATATTTTAATCAGACCTTCTTATAATAGCCGGCCCCCTACGATTAGACTGCTGCAGGACACGTTTAAACTGTTTGGGAAGCAAAATAACATTGAGATATATCCCCAGGCTAACAGGACGATCAGGCTTCCATTTGGACACAGACAAAACTGCCTAGATTTTGAATATATAGACTTAGAAAACTGGAAAGATAAATTATACTGGTTTCTAAAATTAGATGATTTTAACTTATCAGATATTCCCTATCAGCAACCGAAACTTGATCTGATTTATAAAAATCCAGGGATTCCGAATGTTTTTCAAGAAGGCGGTTATTTACTCAAATATGGACTGCAGAGAAAGAACAGCCGGAATGAATCACAGTTTAAAATACTTTATAACTTATGGAGAAAAAATATCCCTTACAGTACAGCTATAGATATCGTTAATCTGGTAATTAAAAATAAGCATAACGGATTCAGTAAGGATATTATCAATAACCCTAGAGCTGTAGAAAAGGAAATAACCAGGCAAGCAGCCAGAATTTATGACACTTACGAACATACTTATATCTACCCTGATGAAACCCATAACGGACATAACGGGTATATTTCAAAGGCGGATATCCCGGATATTGTTAGATTGAGTAAAGCAAATTTACCAAGAATGAGATTTTTATATAATTTGGTTAGATACTGCTATCCCAGAAGAGATCGGGATATTATAAATCTCCACAGTGATAAATTAATTAAATGGAGTCAAAGAAATTACCTGGAATATTTAGACGAGTTGACTAAAAAAGAAATTGTTATAAGAAGCGACAAATACAGGGTAGATAAATTTTCCAAGAGCATAAATATTAACTGGAATTTTAAAGATCCTGATAGCGCAATCTTATACGATAACCGGGCGCCGGATACTTTTGAGGACACGATCAGGTTAAGTTACGATCCGGAAGAGTTTAGGGAACTATTGATAAGGGCAGGAAGTAAAAGAACCACAGCAATTAACCTAGTTAGAAGAATTTTTTAAGTGTTACAAATGTAGAAACATATATAACTATTATTACCCTTCTATCAGGTAGCCTTAGAATTGATAGACTTTCATAGATTTTTATAAGAAGTTTAATTAGTACATGAGCCTTAAATAAAATATTAATAAATAAAAAAAGGCAGTTATTAAAAGAGCCCTTTTTCGGATTATTCGGATCATTAAAAGAAAACCTATTTTTTTCATTTTTTACATCATTAAAGAAAACTACATATTTAAAAGGTTATAAAGCGTCAATAAACAGCATACAATAACATCAAAAATAAATTATCGAGCCTCTGAACGCAAACTAGGGTGTTAAATTTCAACTAGGAGACTAAACAGGGCATTAACAGGGGTTTTTAAACTTATCCAGGGAGAAAAACCTTAACAAAATTTAACATTTCAGGGGTACAGGGTATTTTAGATTTTCACTGATAATACAGAAGAATAACAGAAGAATAATAGAATCCCCCGGCCTGATTATGGGATAATGGAATAACGTTAAATACGTTTTAAATACGTTGCTGATAAAACAGATAAAAAACAGCCAAAGCAGTTTTTAGAGGTTCTGGCAGGTAGTTTAAAGAGCATAGCGGATCAGAAAAATGAGATCACAAAACTGAGGTCGGATTTAGGAGAATTAAAAAATTATGTTGAGCAAATTAAATTATCCTGGTGGCAAAAATTAATAAGAAAAAAATAGCCTTTAGAATCAATTTTGCGGCACAATTCATAAAGGCTATTATACAAATGGTGGGTTAAAAATTGATTTTAGACCACTAAATAAATTATAAGCGAAGAAATGATTTTAAAAATAGATTTGGTATATAGAAATGTACCCCTTGCAGTATTTTCAAAAGGTATGTATACTAAAATTAGCAAATGTTTAAATATCTAAGGAACATATGAATCAGGTAATTTATAAAATAATAGCCAATCAAAAAAGTCATCAAGATCAAATATCCCATCAATTTAAAAAGGATAATGGAGTCTTTTTTACCAATGAAGTCAGAATTATTGATTCTATTCTTGACATCATTGAATTTAATAACGGCATTATAAATAAAAGAATCTTAGAACCTGCTGTTGGTAATGGAATTTTTTTGTTAAGGACTATTGAGAGGGTATACCAATATTATCCGGAGAAAGAAAAGATTCGGTATTTTATCGAGAATGGTTTATATTTTGTTGATATTGATCCTGAAATGGTAAGAAAAACAAAAGAAAACATCGCAGAATTATATGAAAATCTTTTCAATGAAAAGTACAATGGTGGTTTTAACGCTTATGTATATGATTTTACCGAAAAGGTTAAAACGGATTTAACTTTATTTAATGAAATAAAAAATTCAGAGCTAGAAAATTTATTACAAAATATTGATTATGTTATTGGTAATCCTCCATATGTTACTCTCTATGGAAGAAGGGATAGAAAAAGAAACGAACTGCAGAGAATAAATTATTTAACCCAATATAGACAATTCCCTAAGGATGTAAAAAATGGGAAACTTAATTATGTTATGCTTTTTCTCGAGCATAGTTTAGATTTCCTCAAAAAAAATGGAAAACTTGCTTTTATTATTGATATATCTTTTTTTGAAACAGCTTATAAATATACACGAAAATATTTATTAGAAAACACTAAAATCCTTGCCCTAGAAAAAAATATTTCTAATTTTGATGGAGTAGCAAGTGGACAATTAATTATTAAATTAGAAAATGATAGTGCTATAAAAAATATTGTAAAAGTTAAAGATTTTTATACTGACGAAATACAAGAAATTGATCAAAATAAGTGGCTAAATAAAAATGATGAATACAAATTCAGGTTTAATTTTTCTGATGTTGCTCAAAATATTTTAAATAAAATCAATAAAAAATCGCCAAAAACCTTAAAAGATCAATATCCTAAAAAGGCCCTAAGAACATGTGCCATGCTATTGGATATGGAAAATAAATTTGTAAGCATAGAGCAAGAAAATAAAAGAGGATGTAAAAGTTACAAATACTATCAAGGCTCAAAGGCTCTGTATGATAAATATTGTGTTCCTTTTTATGATAAATATTTTTATTACGATAAAAAACTACAAGATGAAATCAACGATGGATTAAAAGAGGAGCTTGCAAAAAAAGGCATAAAAAATAAAAAAAGGATTGGTCTTGGTGATTTTTTGGTATACGACAATCCAAAAATTTTTATAAGGCAATCAGCAAAAGAAATCGTTGCTACTTATGATGAAAATTTAAGCTCAGCAAATAATAGTCTTTATGTGTTTTCTTTGAGAAAAGGAGATAACAAAACAAAAGAATACCTTAAATTTCTGTGTGGTTATTTAAACTCATCTATAAGCACTTTCTATGCGCAAAAAATGGAGATAATTCGCTACAGAAAAGGTAAGCAACCGCAAATTAAAACCTCTGATTTATACTCAATGCCTGTTCCAACTGATTTAGATCTAATAAGACAAGCTGGCAACTTAGTGAGTATGATTTACAAGGGAGAAAATAAAAAAATATATGAGGAAAAAATAAACAAAGTAATAAATAACTTCTTTGGTTTTTCTGTAAATGAAATAGATTTTATTAATAACTCTATTTTAGACTACCTAAAATCTTAGATTCAGATTCTTCGTTCTTTTTTAAAAGGCTATTTTCTTCTTCTAAAATTTTCTTTAGGGCTTTTTCCGAAATTTTAATTTGCCTTTCATGAGATTCGCTAATCTTTTTCATTAAAAGTTTTATAAATTCCTCTCTTGAACGATACTCTGGGGGTACGGATATATTGACCTGTAATTGATTTTTAGGATTTCGTCTAAATGAATGGTGAATATCCTTTAAGAAATATGATTTTTTAAAATCACCGTTTATTTTCACAAATTTTAAGCCATTTTTAGTTTCTTCATAAAAAACATAGATATACAACAAATAGAAATTACCATCTTTTATAAAATTTATTATTTTGTTTGGTGTTCCTATATCTGGATTGCTATCCTTACCTGATGTTTTGAACGCTTTAAAATCAATCCAAATAACCTCTTGTAGATTTTTAAGACAAAAAATAGTTTTTGCGTCCCAAGGATTTTTTGTTGCTCCCTTTGGTGACTTTTCAGAATCCTTAAAAAACTTATTCCTACTGCTATATTCAACAAACTTTTCTTCAAGAAAATCACTCACCTCTGCGCCTGCTCTTGCTTTTGCAGAAATATTAAGTTCTGGGTAATCATGAATAATTTGTGTTATTACCTTGCTAAACTCATCAATAATTAATTTTTCTAAATCTTTAATATTCATAATTTATAAATTGGTTAGTAATTGATCGATTTCTAAGTCAAGAGCTTCTGCCACTTTTTTAATATTCGTTAGGGTAATATTTTTTTCGCCTCTTTCTATCATTCCAATATAGGTACGATGAACTCCTGCTTTCGCCGCTAACTCTTCTTGTGAAAGACCCCTCTTTAATCTTTCTTCCCTAACTTTTTCGCCAAACTTATTTAATAATTCAGTTTTTTTATTCATAGTTATTGATTGTTTATTGCTAATTATAGTATAAGCTATTGCTAATTTTAGTTATACATACTATAGTTAGCATATAATATAAAAGTAATGATATTCTATTAAATAGCCCTAAAATTAAAACTTAAGCTATTGTAAACGTGATACATAAAAGAACCTGGAACACTGGTATAACAGTTAAAAACAGCCTAATCATATATATTTATTAATCAAAAATTTAGGTCATTTCTAACTATCTTTTTCACTTTTTGACAGGACATTTAATCACTGGCCACTCCCCCACTATCAAATAAAATAAAATGAGTAAACATATTGACATCTGCTCTTTAAAGTGTTAATATGAGTATACATAATAGTAATTATGTTTATTATTAACACTAACGGGGGGTAGGCAAGAAAATGAGAAGAAAAATACCAATTACGCTAACCGCGGAAGAAATAGGAAAAATAATTGCGCAGCCAAATAAGAATGTGCCCACCGGCCTAAGAAATAAGGCGATCCTGTCTTTTATATGGGATTCTGGCGCCAGGGTATCAGATTTAATCAACCTAAGGCCTGGAAATTTAAACATAGCTAAAAAAGAGGTGATCATAAAAGACGGTAAGGGTGGCGTTGATAGGAATCTGTCATTTTCAGATTATACCGGTGAACTGCTAAAAAAATATAAAGAGGCCAGGCCAAAGGGTGAATACTTTTTTTGCACCCTGGAAGGAAAGAAACTTGATAGAGTTTATCTTTATGCAATGATCAGGCGCTATGCTAAAAGGATTGGCATAACTAAGAAAATTGGATTGCATACCCTAAGACATTCATTTGCTTTAAAGTTTTATCAAGACAGCGGCCACGATCTTATAAGGCTGCAGAAAATACTTGGCCATAAGTCTTTAGTAACCACTCAAATTTATTGCTATATAGACAGTACAGATGTTAAGGAAGGCCTTGAAGCCTATTATAAGCAAAGGGATCATAAGAATTTTGAAGATAAGGACATAGCAGAGCAAATAAAGGAATTAGCAAAGGAAATACAATTATTGAAAGCTAATATATAGGTAATCTAGTAAGAAATACAATAATAAACTATGTAAGTAGGAAATATGAGTAATAAATAGACATTATAAAAGCAATAATAGACACATAAATATAGGTTTTTTACTAAGAATTACATTATTGGAGGCTAGTAAAAACTATGTATAAATAGGGCGTATAGTGGGTAAATGATAGGAAGATATAATATCTCACTCTATAGATCCAAGTATCTTACCTATATTCATAGTGAGCGAACCTTTATTTTAGAGAGTGGCCATATACTTACCGGAAGAGATCTTATAACTTAAAATATTAAAACCACCAACATATAGATTTAAAACTTGAGCTGTAGAATAATATGCTTATCTGGAAAATATCTTAAAAGGGGTGGGGTAGGGACATACGGTAAAGGAAGAGCTGGGACTGAAGCTGTTTTTTATTATTATCACTCTCTCTATACCTTTATATGCTTTTAGATAAACTTGATATAGCACTAATTTGCCACCAGAAGCATTTAAGGGGGGGTACAGGGTATATATAACCATAAAAGTTAAGGATATTACCTTAAATAGCTTAAAATTGAAATTTGAGGCTAATTTAGTATTCAATTCAGGCTACCTTCTGAAAGGCAGAAAGCAGATGGGCATGAATTTAGCCAAGAGAAAAAAGGAAAGAATATGCAGCACCTGTAGACATTACAGGGGCAGACTAATCTGCAAGCACTTCGGCAAAATCAAGAACCCGGATTGTATATACTGCAGTTGGTGGGATGACAAAGAAGAGATAGACAAAGAATTGCAGACAAAAAAAAGAGATTACAAAAAAAGGGATTCTAAAGACAGGGATATCTCAAAAAGGATTAAGGATCTTGGAAAACAGATCCAGGACCTGAAAGCGGATATCAGATAATAGGCTAATTTTTAATTTAAGCTATCTAAAATGCTGTTTAGGGGAGTTTAAAGGATATGTTAAGGGATTATTATTAAGAAGCCTTTAAATTGAAAGGATTAATTGAAATGGTAAAAGGAAAATCAGGCAAAAAATTTAAGAAGCAAAAAAAACAAAAACAGAAAATTGGATATTCTAAAAAGGATCT
>JABUBK010000284.1_pt1 | contig 11790 bp, 11 predicted proteins | sample 7332671 | NCBI WGS metagenome assembly JABUBK01 (sample SAMN07256342, study PRJNA390944) | subsurface metagenome | isolation source: Methane hydrate marine sediment | place: Pacific Ocean: Eastern North Pacific, ODP site 1244 | collected 2002
ACGGTTTGACGTCACCCACCCACAACACGCCTAGGCATTCCAAATTGGCAATTAGGTGGCCCTTCCGTCATCCAGGCTCCGATATTGTAACCACTGATCGTCGTCTTTCCTCCCAATCCGTACAAACAGTCTGTAGTAAACCTGCGAGAAACATGTCTGACCATATGAAACCGTTGAGATCTTGGACTAAGCACGTTTTCCATTCGTAGTCATGTCGCTCAAAGTATTCCAATCGAACGTCTTCTAGGTTCTCCTTCGCCCATTCCACGTTGGGCTGGTCTTGACAGAAAGTTGCGGCACACGCGCAAATAGTCAGCATCCAATTGTATGCGCTTTTCCTCAGTAGATAGTCTTCTCTAAGGGCACGATTGATCTCTTGGTCTTCTTCGTCTTCTTCATCGTCATCATCGTCCTCTTCTTCCTCCTTGATAGGTTTGGATTTTGATAAAGCTCGTCTGAGCTCAGAACATAGCGAACGTACAGGTGCCTTCCATGGTGTCCTCCGTAGTACCAGTATGAAATACAGGCTTGCGCTTAAGCTGATACATTCGGCAAACGTATCAGTGCCATGCAATTTGTTGTGTATGATTGCACCTTGCTCGGTGATAACGTTCAACAAATAATTGCAATACGTGCTCGTCGGTGCATTTGGGTTGAACATATGTTTTAGAGCATGCGCCTCGAGAACTTCGGTGGCTTTGCATGTATTGGTACATAAATCTGAAATTTTTGGTGATAAGGAAAGGTCTTGTAGGACGGAAGAAGCGAATAAACTCTCGAGACGTGATCCATATTTCCGTGGCGGTGGTCTTTCCTCTGGGATTGGATTAGTCCACTTTTCGATGCGCGGTTTGTATCCAGCAATCAGGACAAGCCAATGCTCCATATGAATGACAAATGTGAGAACGGCGCCACTATATATGCCAGATCGAGGTTTGTTCAGCAAAGCTAGAACACCTTGCCAGTGCAACAGCGCAGCATCAGTATCGCAAAAGCTGATACCACAACACATACAGAGGTTGATAGCTGCCATTATGGTACCTTCAGATATTTGGCTTGGGCGTTCGGCTTCAATCCGCTTGCGTAATTCTTCGAAAGCTTGAGCATGAATGGCGAGTAGGTCATGGGTGGGTGACGTCAAACCGTGAGATTGTATGGCATGAAAGGTAGCAGCCATGGCGACAAAACTCATTGCCAAGGCAGAACTCTGGAAGGCTTGATTGAACAGATAGGGATAGTGTCCGGAATCGAAGGATAGTTCGCGCTGAAATTCCAGAAGTGAACGACCTTGGCTATTGAAGAATTCATGGAACAAATGAACGGTGTGTTTGTTGACACCTTTGACAGGAAACGATGTGAAGGGATCGATGTGATCGGCAGGCGTAATCGGACGTTGGAGGGTAAGAACCTGGGAAGCTCTCCGAGGCCTTGCGGCTCGTGACAAAACATTTTCATTTCGGGACCTTGTCCTCTTGGATTGCTCGGTCTCTTTGTCGGACTTTGACAAGCGACGTAGAAGGTCAAGGGTCAACAGGCGATGAGTGATCAGCTGGCATGTCTTGGAATGACAGATCAAACAGCCATCTCTTAGATTCGCGGGTGTTGCAGTTGTAGCCTCAGAATGGGGAGTTAAACTCCGGGACTGTCCGGCTTCGCTGGCTGGAAAGGATTTACTCCTGCTCGTACTCGGGCGTGTCTTTGTTCTGAAGGCAAGAGTCTCAGGGGGAGATTGGCTCATGATCGGAGCGTGCAGCGGCGCCTTGTGGTGCCATTGTGAATGAGCCAGCCACGGCCATTCTGATATATAGTGGCGAACTCATGAGATACATGGCAGTGACAAAGGGAGCGTAAGGAGTGTGAACACGAAATTGTTTGACAATAATACTGAGTAGAGCAATGAAGTAATGTAGCTGAAGGATGCTTGCTGGTTCGATGGTGCGGGGATTAAAGCCCTCCAATAGACGAGGCGTCTCGTCATAGTGGTTGTGCTAAGGCACGTGGCTTTACACCCAGCCTAAGCCCCCCGATCGGGAAGTAAAGATAGAGCAGATGGCATCAAGGCATCAACATCCCTCTTTGTGGAATGAGGATAGGACGCCACCATGCATAAGGCGCATGTTGAACCAAACAGAGAGCATGGAGAGGCCGATGTGCTTTGTAACATGGTTGATGATAGGAGAGGGCTTGCAGAAAGGTCCCCCGCCCCCAAGCCCGATTCCTCTCTAGCGGAGCAAGGGGAGAGGCTCAAGATGCCGAGCTTGGGTAGAAAATCTTTTCCTTATCCTTGCTAGTTTCGATAAGCTTTGTCGAACTGGCAGTCGCAGATACTGTACAATTCATCACGTAGTACAGTAGCCCTAAGACAACACGGAGCGTGCTTGTTCCAACAATTTTCGCTACTGCTGTCCCCTCGGCTCTTTCCAGCTGATGAGTTCACTGCACCAACTGGGAATACCGTACTGTTCAGATCAGCTGAGGTTGTCGACATACAGAACCTGCCAATCGCAGGAGCCCCTCCACATCCGTCAAGCGAATATTAGTTCGCACTCCATCATCGGAATCGCACGTCACGCTGTCCGGATGAGATGTCCTGGAGTGCTGCAGGGTATGCCGAATCCATGAGGCCATCCACCAGTACCAACCCTTTGGTCCAAAAGTTAAGGCAATTCATTTGTACACGTGCATACAGCATCATCCTCGAAATAACCGCAAAGCTTCCATTTCAGCTTCATCGCCCTCTTCGCTGGCATCCAAATCTTCAACAAGCGCTCGATCCTGACCAAACAAACTTCCAAAAAACTCATTCTTTCCCCTCTCTGTCCACATGGCTGTGTCTCGTCCCGTATCCCCTTCGGCCGCCATGAAGTTTTGCAGCTTTTCGTGCACCGTGTATCGAATCTTCCTTCCTTTACTGGCTTTTGTGTCGATGGTTTTCTTGTTCTCCCGATTCCCAGATGGGTGAAGCTTATGCGGCAATAGCGCCCCGGAAAGGTTGTTAGCAACTGATGATGTCGCCGAACGACTGGTGATCAGGTCTCGAAGGAGAGATTGATAGAACATGCTGTCATCCAACCTTGATGCCTGATTGTTAGAGTCGTCGGACTCCTCGTCTGCTCCTCGAAAATGTTTCTCCTGTTCGTTGGCCACGTACACGTCCAGTACCGCTGTCAGTTGATCTTGTTGGCTGGAAGTTGCTTGCAATCTCTGCTTGGGCCTTGTGCTCGCAAGTGTGGATTCAAAAGCTTTCTCTCTGCTCGACCACTTGTCGATGATCGCGCATCGGGCCGGCGTCGTTTCTATTTCCAATTGGTGCAACGTCTGCCACACTGAATCAAGCTCTTCGATGTTCTCCATGTACAGAGGTCGTTTACGCTTTCTCGAAGGGGTATTCAGTGAAGAAGCATTCGTAATGCTGTCTCTAAAAGAGCTGATCGTGTTGAATACCTGTCGAGCTGATTCTTGGGCACCTCTCAATGCTTCCCTTGCATCCAATGTGAAATCTGCTGCTCCTTTCTGAGTGAGAAGTTCATCTGAAGCGGTCAGGCCTTTCTGAAGCTTCATGCGGGCATCGAGGATCCGATCAAAGTTCTGGTACTGTCTCTTTACAGCTCGTCCTTTGGCAGCATCTGCCACAGCGGCCTGTGATAAACCCTGGGCCAGTGCTTTTGTGTCGTTGGATAAAAGTGCTCTCAGGTCCCCTCGTGCTCCAGAAGCGCCTGGATCATCCGCATCAGACTGGGAGTCACTGTCATCCGATATTTCATCTTCGTCGTTGTTCAGATCTTCCAGTATTTCCATGTCTTCATCTGTGTCGTTTTCCGAGCCCTCTTCCTCGTCATCTTCAAGCCTTGTGTCGACTTCCTCGCCTTCCTCGTCATCGATATTTGTTATTGAGGCGTCGCTTCCTTGGTCCTCTGAGCTATCACCGTCCACAGCAAAAGGGTCTTCGTCTTCGTCCTCACTTTCACCTCTACCAATAGCGAATGAGTCGTTCTTATCGCTGTCAGAAGCTAGGGCTTTTCTACTGACGGCGACGCCTCTGTATTTCGGGTCGAGAGGTGCGCTTTCTGAACTTCTCAGCTTGCTCTTTCCAACGGCTTGGTAGTGTTCGCGGTCTCCAAAGGGAACTTCCTCATCGTCTGTATCCTCGGCGGAGTGGTCTTGGTTGGCTTCATTCTCGTCCTCTGGGTCGTAGTCTGAGAGTCTATTAGCGATTTGGATCGGCCGCTTCTCGTCAAATCCTACCTTTTGCCTTCCTCTTGCTCAGCGCAAGTGCTTCAATGTCTTTCCTAAGCTTCGACATGACTGCGACGTGTGACTTTAGTGATCTGTAGAAAATGCGACTGGCAACAATTCTTCAGATGATCTGTAGAATCGAAATAATTTTTTCGCCGCAAACTGCCATTTGTTGTGGCAGAGGCAACTTTAACCGGGCCTCCGCGACAGCATCATCGACTCGATCATTTCAAGCATTGCACTTTATGGTCTTCCAATATCATCTCATCTACCAAGGCAACACTGGCGATGCGTAGATGGCTGTCGACCTCAGCGCGTGCCCTCAGCCATGAAAACCCACTAGGCCTTCCGAGACGGCAACCACCATCTGGTGCACCTCCTACCTTCTCCCGAGCACAACGAGGGCTTCCTCCAAAGCGTCGCATCGCTCACGTCGATCATGTCATCGCGGTATCGAGTGCAAAAGGCGGAGTCGGAAAGTCTACTTTGGCCGTCAATCTTGCCCTAGCATTCTCTAGACATAATCTACGAACCGGTATCCTCGACACCGATATTTTCGGGCCATCAATTCCCACCTTGCTGAATTTGGCAAACGCGTCTGAGCCTGAGGTTACGGATCGAGGATCTCTAGTCCCGTTGCAGAGCTATGGATTGAAGAGCATGAGTATGGGCTATCTGTTGCCGTCGGAGTCAGCACCAGTTGCATGGAGAGGAGCTATGGTTCAAAAGGCATTACACCAGCTGTTACACGAGGTTGATTGGTCCCCAAAATTGGACGTCCTGGTTCTAGATTTGCCTCCTGGCACAGGCGATGTGCAGTTGACCATCGGACAACAGGTGGAACTCTCTGGTGCGGTCATTGTGAGCACCCCTCAAGATATTGCTCTGAAAGACGCGGTAAAGGGAATAGGAATGTTCAACACCATGAAGATACCCGTGCTCGGACTTGTGCAGAACATGTCAGTCTTTGTCTGCCCCAAGTGTGGTGAAGAGACCAGGATCTTTGCTCACGACGAAACTGGAGATGGAGCACAGTCAAAGGCTAAAGATATGGGTGTCGATTTCCTCGGCAATATCCCGCTTGATGCTAAAATATGCCGCGATGCTGACACTGGCAAGCCGACGATTGTTGCTGAAGAGGCTAGCGGGAAATTCGTCAATACAAAATACTATGAGTCGATAGCATCAAAGGTTGCCAGCAAACTCGCCTTGCCGTGGATCTGAACTTCACATCGAGCATCCCAGCTCATGAGAAGTAGCCCGGAAATAGCCATTCCATCTTTTTTAGCGCCTCTGGAGACTTTCCGTCCTTATGAGTACTCACACCGAATTTGCGACCTCCTTCCAGATGTTTGGCAGCCACCAAATCGACATGCTCTTCCTTGCTCAATTCGTCGAGCACTGCTCCTATGAAGCGGCGTGCATTCACAGCGTTTGCTCTCATATGACCCATGACCATCTCAACCGACACATCACCACTGTCATGCCAGCAGTCATAATCGGTACTCATCACCACCATCTGATATGCAATCTCTGCTTCGGCAGCGAGCTTGGCCTCCGGCAATACCGACATATTGATCACTGTCCCACCCCAGCTTCTGTACATGTGGGACTCGGCTCGTGTGCTGAATTGAGGTCCCTCTACCAGAAAGTCAGCGTATACCCCACACTCCTCTGTACAGATCCTTACCCATGCAGATGATCGTGCCTTTGTCGTGCAATCTCACTCCTTCACCCTCCAGAGAAGCACCACACTTTCTCACGACTTTTCCAATGCCGCCATCAAAGGGATCAGCAAATGGTACATGGCAAACAATACCACCCTCAAAAAAGGTGAATGGTCTAATCCCTTTTGTGCGATCAATGACCTGATCTGGCACTACAAAGTCTCTGGGCTTGACCTCTTCCTGCAAACTTCCTGCGGCACTAAAGGCAATAATGGTGCGTACTCCAATGCTCCTCAGGGCAGCGATATTGGCACGGGCAGGGACCTCATGTGGTGCATATTGATGGTGGACGCCATGGCGAGCGAGGAAAGCAATTGGAATAGGAGCACCAGTACTAGGTGATGGATGTTCAGAGATTGTGATTGGAGACGAAGTTGCTCCCCATGGTGTGTCGACAGTAAGTGAAGCGACTGGGTGAAAGTTGGGTAGTGATTCAAGGCCTGTGCCGCCTATGACAGCGATCAGAGGTGTACCTAGAGAAGTAGTTAGCTAACTAGGTACCAATGCGGCTCCTTTTTCTAACCATTGTAGGAGGTTGGCAATGATTCGTTAGACATCCTGTAGAACCGATTTCTTATTTTGCCCGCTTGAATGGAGTGTCGACTGAAGAATCTAAGAAAATTGTTGGCGGCCGTTGTGACTGCTTGATATATTGAAACCTGGCCGAAAGGTACCAAGGGCGAAGGAAGAAAGAATGAAAGGTCTATTCTGATACGCAACTCCAGTGACTGGCAAGGCCATAAAATTCGTAGCACGTCAGTCACTCCAGTCGAATGGTGTCAACATTTCTTATCACTAGCAAAATTGTTCGGTGTTTATCTCGCCGAGACTTTATCACCACGTGCCTGAATTTGAAGATCTCATTTGATTGGTGCGGACGGTTGGTTGGTGTTCTTGGGCACCCCTGTTTGGTGGTTCATCTTCTCTATGTTCCCGAGTCTCTAATCCTGGGTACCTGTACTGTTCGTCATCTATCATCAGGTTCACATCGACTTGAAAACGTGACAATTGCTGACGTTTTGATTCAATGATAGAGGCAAATAAGAACCTTCGCTACTCATGACAGTCAAGAGCAGACCAGCTCGTCGAAGAGTGATGATTATCTGTACAGCATTGCTGAAACAGCGTATTTACGAAATTCATATATGGTCTGTCACTGCGAGCTCAGCAGTCTGTTGTTGAATACTGTGTACGGAAGGATCTGCATTGGCAGATTGTACGGAACGCCTGACCACACCGACGACCACGCCAATGGGTCGAACGAAAAAGCAAGTTTACATACCCGTAACTCAGACGTGACCCTCTAACTCCATCCATCATCGCTAGGGCGCAACCCCACGAACTATATATTGGTACTTGGTACGGAAACATGGTGTTATCTGTCACTCCAAAGAGCGCGGACTGCTCGGACTTTTCGACAGTCCGAAGTGATCCCCGTACGAGCTCCTGATCACGTGGCAGCACCCATTGTTCGGACCCGAAAACGGCCCCTTGAAGTGAATGCATTTACTCACGCCCTTGGTTCTAACTTTTGCTAATGAGAGCTCTCCACTGTCGTAGATCACAACATGACCATAAATAAGATGCTTCCCGCCTTCATGCACGACGTTGATGGCGAATACAGCACCTCAAATCAATCCCAACCGCTAAACAGCCTTTCGACAACTTTAAAAAGCACTTATCAACTCAAGTAACCAGTTCCTGGATACACTGCCAATTGTGAAGAGTGCTTTCATACGAACTCTCAGACACTTGGTCCAGCCTTCACAAACACAAGATGCCGAGCTTCCAACCAAGGATTGCTATCATTGGAGCCGGACCATCTGGTCTAGCCCTGGGATTGTTATTATCTCGAAAAGGCATCCGTCCAACTATCTATGAACGTCGCGGAAAGCCTACCTCAGAAGAACTTGCCAAACCTTCCGGCATGTTAGATCTACATGAAGAGTCTGGGTTGAAAGCCATACGCGAGTGCAACTTGTGGGATGCTTTTGAGGCAGCGACTGGCGACTGCTCTGAAGAGACCCGTGTCATAGACTCCGATGGTACCATTGTCCATAGCGATCAAGGAGAGCTCGAATATCGCCCGGAAATACCACGCAACTCACTTACCACCATGCTCGCCGAGAATGTGCCCGAAGATATCATCAGATGGAACCACAAGATCTTCGACGTACGGAGCGAGCGAAACACAAGCACCGGAGGAACTGAGATCACTCTAGACCTTGGAGAAAACGGGACTGCGACATATGACTACGTTGTCGGTGCCGATGGCGCATGGTCTCGCGTCCGCAAGCTGCTCTCAGACGTGAAACCTTTCTACGCTGGAACACAATTTCTCACAGTGACGGCACGACATGTCTCAGTCAATTATCCACATCTGATTGATTTGCACGGCTCGGGCACGCTCATGTGTCTTGGTGGTGGTAACGCTATCTTAACTCACCGTGGCCCGCAGGATTCGATCCGCATATATGCAGCTGTGTCTACACCACACGAGAATTGGGCCGAGGTTGCCGGCCTAAAGGGGCAGACAGCCGCTGAAGTCAAAAATACGCTGTTCAATGACGACAAACTGTTCGGGAAATGGGCACCGCAACTCCAGGATCTACTAAGCACGACATGCGATGAAGAGACGAAAGACAACCCTGATAGTAAGGCCGACATTACACCACTATACATGTTTCCTGTTGACCACCGTTGGAAACACCAAGTCGGCGCGACACTGATTGGCGACGCAGCACACCTGATGACGCCTTTTGCTGGGGAGGGAGTCAACTTAGCATTGTGGGATACACTGGATCTGGCAAGCACGCTGACCACCGTCTCTGATGCCACAGATGCTGCATCCTGGCAAGCGGCCATCGAACCAAGGATATGTCAGTTCGAGGAAACCATGATGGCGCGTTCACAGGAGAAAGCAGAGGAAACGTTGCAGAATATGAAAATGATGCTGGGTGAGAATGGTGCGCGAGACTTGGCGGAGATGTTCAGACCACCAAATGGGCAGATTCCTACGGTCGATGGGCCACACGATGGTCAGTAAGTTGCATGGCAAGTTTGGAGGCAACAGGTAAAGAGCATGTCATTCTGGTCCGAAAGAGATGGAAAATAATGTATGATAACGATAAATGAAGAAAGAGGTGGATGAATCAAGTTACCTTGTAGACTACAGAAATATACCCCTTACTAGAGCAACAGATAGAAATAAGACAGACCCAGACTAAGCAAGATGTGCCGAGTATGTTCGTTCAGTTCGATGCCGAGAACATATGGAATACTCAGTTTTGAGTCCTGACAGACTGACCATGTTTACCGAATTTATCGACACGAACTAGACATGCTGTGGTGCGTTCCATGACCGCTCCAAGATATAGACGTGCCATGTCAATATTCATCAGAACTGTCCATCGAGCAGAGGTTCAATGCCTTGCGAACGACAAGGAGCGTCTCCAGACTTGGCGCCAAGACCGAAACCCCTGCCGATATCATTGTACCCTTACATTTCTAGCTACCCTAGAAACACATCGCTCCACCACATCCAGAGCGGACTTGAGATTCGATTAGGAGACTAGTGCGCATTCGAGGAATATCAGCCATCAAGTCACCGGAGAATACCAGGAAGTCTAACCACAGCTACTATTTTCCGACATCAAAAAATGTTTGAGGTCCCCTCAGCGAAAAGAGTCAAACGGTCACAACTTTTCCACTTAGACGATGAAGATATCGATATCGAAAACAGCGCGAGTCACAATAGAAAGACTCAACGAGGCAGGAGTGATGATCACGAGGATGAAATTGATGTGCTGCCTGATTACGGCTTCGAATACGAATTCATCTCTCCCCATCCAACCACGACGACCACATCCAATACCAAGCCGCAAAACGAGGTGAACACGGCACCACCAGAACAAGTCGCTGCAGAACCAGAAGTCTACACTTTCAACCTCTTTGCACCAGCTAAATCGCAATATCCAGCAACAGAGTCCCAGTCCGCCCCCACTCAAAAGGACGACAGTACCAGCCAAGCACAACCTCAACCTCTCAAGATCTCAATCCGATCACCGTCTCCCGTTCCCGAGACTAACAACCCAGGATCCCTGACTACTCATCGTCCGCAAAGCCACTACTTCACTTCCGCGCTGCCACAGTCGACCCTTCACAATCTCAAACTCTCATACCTCGCCGCTGCAGTAACCCCATCAACGCTGCAAACCCTCTCCCAACAGCCCTGGCCAGGCGCTTCTCATCCACATCGACTAATCACACTCCCCGCTCACCCAAAACAAATAATCATCCACAAGCCATCTTCCCTGCCCACCTCCACATCTCCAACCGCGTCCACCAACCCCATCCATGCAAACCATCGCCCCCGCCCCTCCAAAAAACGTCGCGACCTCGCGAAACTCAAAGCCAAGAGACGACAGGTTCTAATCGACGAGACGAAGACGAAGGAGGAACATGAACGAGAGAAGAAAAATAAGAAGAACCGAGAGAGGAAGTTGAAGAGGAGGGCTAAAGAGAGGAGGGAGAAGGAGATGGGGAAGGGAGGGAGTTTGGGTAGTGTTGGAGAGGGTGAGGGTGAGAGGGAGGGGAATAGGGAGGGGGATGGGGAGGGTAGTGTGGGTGGGAGTGAAGAGTGAGGTTGTAGTGCATGAGTGAGAGGTTGGGTGTTTTGTCGTGTGGGAAAGTATAAGATGGCCAGGAAGATCTTGGACTCTGGAGTAGGTATGTGGAATTTCTGGCCAGCAATTTATCTCGAGATCATCCTTCACAGCCCGATCAGCACTAACCTGTTGGTTATAAGGTCACTCCTTATCCACGTCCCTCATGTCTATCTGCAGCTCCATCTCGTTCTCAGCCTCCGCTGTTTTCGTTCAGAAGCACTTGTCCCGCAGTCATTATGTTACATCTGTTACATTACTCAACGAGTACCAATACCGAATACCTCCCCTATACACACAACCAGATATGCCGCTCTTGTGAACAAACGTGGCACCCCATTCTCACTCAGCTCACGCCACGCATCACCGTAATTTGATCCCCATTCCTTACGTATTCACGACGACCGACCCGTCCGCAGTGCACTTAACTTGGCCAAGCTCAACACGATAAAATTCCAGCCACACACTGTCCCTCCTGATTATTCTGTCGCTAAAAGACCACATGACATGCCGACCCAACGACTCAATCATTGTGCATCAAAGTACCGCGATCGACATGCTCGGCAGTCGCAAAGGCACCGTTGATGAACTGGCTCTATTGTTTTTGCTGGAACTGGAAGCAACGCCACGATGATATGTGAACCTAGTAGCTTATTGTCGTACCCAGTGATACCGATACTCAAATAAGAACGTGCCATGAATATCGATGTTGACAGTTGACCGGCGAATCATGTGTTCATGATTACGGTCACATATAGTCATCGGCAGGTACAATCCATTTCACCGGTCATTTACCTTACTCACTCATTCAAACTAGCAGAGACAACCACTACCCGGAACACACAGATCAGATTCTAGGTACAACGAAAAAGATAGGACTCGACGAGACCAGATATTTGTTTCAAGATCCATAAATCATTAATCAATCTATCCTCAGATATCCAAATGTTCTCCCAAACATGGTATAATCATCAATCGTAACGCCAACAAGGTCGTCTGGTCCAGTCCAGCGACCCATATGCAATCCCATCCCAACTCCGAGTTCACATAGCATCATCGAGAGATCGTACAAATATAACGAGCCAACAGTCAATCAATCACCAATCACAACCTGCCGCGAACGCGACCAGGAACAGAGACAAACTCCTCGTGACCCCTTAAAC
>JABUBK010000285.1_pt1 | contig 11787 bp, 15 predicted proteins | sample 7332671 | NCBI WGS metagenome assembly JABUBK01 (sample SAMN07256342, study PRJNA390944) | subsurface metagenome | isolation source: Methane hydrate marine sediment | place: Pacific Ocean: Eastern North Pacific, ODP site 1244 | collected 2002
TAGGCAGTTTAGAAAATATATTGTATATATGAATGAATTAAAAGTTAAATTAGAGTATAAAAAAAGATGAGGAGTATCTAAAGGACAGAACCTCTAGCATGCCTCATCATGGTAATTACGTATATTATTATATCATTTATGTCAACCTGATTAATTAAGCATTACGGGGGGTATAACCCATCAGATCCTCAGGGCGAATAATTCCCAGGTCAGTGGACAGAAAGAAAAGGTTTTACGGAATTCTGCAGAAGCTATTGATACCAGACAAGAATTGGCAAAGCTTGCAAAATATCACACGACACAATAGCCAAAGCCAAAGTTATTAGCTTAAAAGGTACAGAAGAGGAAAAATAATAAATGGATGAGAAAATAAATAATCATTATATAAGGGTTAGAAAGTTTAGTGTTTTAGAAGAAGTAATACCAGAAATACCACCAGAAATACCACCAGAAATACCAGAAGAACCAGAAGAGCATAAGCACCTATTAGCAGAGTTAGAAGAATTATATATCTTGGACATATTACCAATTTGTGATAGTAGTTATATAATAAATAACATAAATACAATTATTAATAATTGATTATTATATTAATACGATATGAGGTGGAAAAGATGAATGAAGAAAACAAAGAAAAAGTAGAGAAAAAAGAAGTAATAAAGAAAGGTGGTGATAATAAATGGCAAAGAAATTATTTGTAGGAGGACTTGCTGATAGCATAACAAGTTCCCAATTAAAAGATATTTTTTCTAAGATAGGTAAAGTTATTTCCTGTGATGTAATTAAAGATAGGGATACCGATCGGGGCAGAGGATTCGGATTTGTAGAAATGGAAAACGACAAAGAAGCAGATGAAGCTATTGAAAAGTTAAATGACACTGAGCTGGAAGGAAGAAAGGTTGTTGTTAATGTTGCAAGACCAAGAGAAGAAAGACCAAGAGAAAGGGGTCCTAGAAGAGACGATCGAGGACCAAGAAGAGGAGGTCGTCGTTAACTTCTAATCCAATTTCTTATAGTAGATAAATAATAAGTGGTAATATTTTGTGTGGGATAAAATACCAGAAACTGCATCTGTCTATTCATATACGTAACACAATTTATGAAAGACACCACTAGGTTACCAGACAGGCATAAATAAACGATACATAAGAGACACCTTAGAGGCATTAATAGCATAGACTAAAGCATCACTTAAAAGAAAAATAAAATGGATTTGACAGATGAATATATTCTTGACTATGTAAGAAGCAAAGTAGGAAGCAAAGGCCATGTTTGCAGATATTGTGGGTGGTATAAAATAAAAATGAAGGAATGCTCAATTTTGGGAGAAATCAAGAATCCAAATGAAAGCAGATGCAGCTTTTTTACTGTAGCATCTTTGGGTAAGCTAAGGAGATTGAAGGAAATTAAAAGTTGATTGAATTCAAATTATCAAGAAGAAGAAGGAAATAAAAGGATGATATCTATTCCTGGACTAATTGAAACATTAAGGATCTATTCATAGCCGTAAATACGGTTTAAATACGGATATTGCTACCAGCCATTTAATAATGGATAAATGGAATAAAGGGATGTCCGAAAATGTCCGCTTACCGGAAATAACGTAACATTCAATTTATCTCTGATAAAACAGTTAAAGAACAGTATAAAGCGTGATACAAAAAAGATAATGAAAAGCCGCTTAATGGCGTTGAAAAAGCGGATAATGAATTAGATAGAACTAAAAAAGAACTAAATAAAGCGATATAAAAGCACCTGCTAAAACAGGTTAAAACAGGGCTATCCTAACCGCATATATATTAATAATTATTAATGTAAAATACATTATAAATACATTAGCTTTAGACTTTTTAGACTCTATGAAAAAGGCTATAAAATTTAGAGCAAAATGTCGGTTTTGTCGCATATATAAAAAGGAGCGTGATTCTTATTCAGGTTCTTAGCCTACTTATGAGGGGTTGAAACTATATTTCTGGAATTTCTGGACAATATTATAAACGCTGATAAAACAGAAGAAAACGGTAGTAGAATGGATAATGAATCCACCGCTTACAGGAGCAATGATTAACTGATAAAACCGTTAAAAAACAGTTACCAAATTTTGTTTATTGCTGATAATTATAAAATGAGTAAACATATTGACATATACCTTTTAGAGTGCTAATATGGATATACATAATAGTAAATATGTTTATTATAATATAAAATAGGGGGTTTAAAATGATAAACTTAAAAAGAAGGAAAATTCCTATTACTTTAACCGTTGATGAGGTAAACAGATTAGTAAACCAGCCTAACAAAAGAGTACCTACAGGACTAAGGAACAAAGCAATACTTTCGTTTATTTGGGATAGTGGTGCCAGGGTATCAGATGTAATTAATCTTAAACCAGGCAATATAAACATATCTAAAAGGGAAGCTATTATAAAGAATGGTAAGTATGATGTAGATAGGAATTTATTATTTTCAGACTATACAGCCGAACTATTAAAAAGATATAAGGAAGCCAAGCCTAAAGGTAAGTATTTCTTTTGCACACTAAAAGGCAATAAACTGGACAGGGTATATCTTTATAATATGATTAGAAGGTATGCAAAGAGGGCTGGGATTAATAAGAAAATAGGCCTTCATACATTAAGACATTCATTTGCTTTAAAGTTTTACAAAGATAGTAACCATGATCTTATAAGACTTCAAAAGATATTAGGCCATAGAAACATCAATACAACTGAAATTTATTGTTATATGGATAATACAGACATAAAGGAAGGCCTGGAAGCATATTATAACAAAAGGGATTCTAAAGATAAAAACATAAAAGATAGGATAAATGCCTTAGAAGAACAAATAAAAGCCCTAAAAGAGGATATATAGATTCAATATAAAGCTAAAATAGCTTAAATCGTCGTTTATTTGCAATATAAGGCGTTTAAACAGTAATTTAATAGCAGAAGACGTTAAAGCCTTAAAATTGAAATTTAATCCAGCAGGCGGCAATGGCAAGAAAAACAACAAAAGACTTTTATGAATAACTGGACGAATTTCAGCTTTTCGTCAGCAGTGAAGGCAGATCTAAAACTTTTAGCCGCACTTTAGCAGAGGCCAGGAAAAGACACTTATACCTGGTTCTGGCTCATCAGCAGTTAAGCCAGCTTGACGAAAGAATGAGAGGCGCCTTAGGAAATGTCGGAACTCTAGTCTGTTTTGGTCTTGATAGATCAGACTCTGAAATCCAGGCAAAAAGAATCTTTTTACCACATGGAGAACAGGTTAAGCAAGAAGCTAAAACAGACAGTCAGCGGCCTTTATATTTCCCTTTATACGAAGACGTCGAAAAATATGTTCAGGCCTTGGATAAAAGAAATTTACCGCCCAGGCAAGCTTACGTGGTTTCCAAACAACGGAAAGCTGCTCTTATAAGAACAATCGATGTCAATGACAGCGGTTTTGATAAGAGGCAATTAAATAAGATAAAGCGCCTAAGTGCAATGAATTATGGTCGTCCTTATAAAGAAGTCATGAAAGAGACAAGAGACCGGTATTTTCAAAAAGTTGAATTAAAAAATTTAGTCAAAGACTTCGAGCCTACTAGGTAAATCATAAAAGAAATAGTGTTAAGTTTATATAAATGGGTAATTTAATTATGCAAATAAACTAAAATAAACAAAAGCCGCTAAAGAAAGTAGACCAGCAGCAACAAGTCCGACCTGTGCTTTGGTAACATTCATTGATGATTGCTCTTTTAGGTCTTTTTGTCGTTTCACAGAGTCATCAAAAAATTCAGTGTAATTATTATACTTTCCGTTAGATATATCTGTAATAATACCCAGTCTGACTGTAGCCTGCTCAATAAAATATTTATAATTAATAAAAAACTGGCTTATCCCAAGAAATATTGATACAACCAAAAATAACCAACTACCCGCAAAAAGGAATTTCTCTGTACAGGTCATACCCGTTCTTATACTTTCATTACTTAATATTGTTGAAGATAAACCTATCAATATTGAACTAGCTATTATTAAATATTTTGATAATTCATTAACTGAGGTATTTGCACTTTTTAGATCAAACCTTCTTTGTTCTTCTAGCTTTCCCTTATTTTTAATTAAAAGTTCTCTTTCTTCTTTTTTCATAGTATCTTCTTCTATTGTCTTGTACTTTTTGGTGGGTCAGGTGGAAATTTTCCTCCACCAGCAGCTGTCTTCAAGGTCTTCCCAACTATAAACTTCGGTACATTGATTGCTGGAATCTTTATCTTTTCTCCTGTTTTAGGATTTATTCCAACCCTGGCTTTTCTTCTAGAAACTTGAAAGGTTCCAAATCCCACCAGGGTAACTTTGTCTCCTTTAACGAGTGCTCCGCTTATAGTTTCCTGGAGTGCTCCCACTACTCCAGAAACATCCTTTTTTGGTAAGCCGGTTTTTTTTGCTATAGAATCAATTAGTTCTGATTTATTCATAAAAACTCCTCAAAAATGATTAATAATTATAGTTAAATATATATGATATTTATTCTCTCCGAATATGTCAAAGCTATATACTACCCAGATCGATTTGCTTCCTGGAAGGAATTGTACGCAGAACCTTTCTTCCGTAAAGGTAGTATTTTCCTTTGTGAGCATAAACCGCTGTGCTATTTATCCCTCCCAATTCTTTCTAAAGAAGAACCTCAAAATCTTCACCTTGACTACAGCAAGAACCTTCTTTTTTATTCCGCATGTGCGGAAGCAAACTATTTTTAAAGAGAAAGGAAAGAGCATGAATTTACTAACAGAAGAAATCAAGAAGGTAGTTCCAAGGCTGTATTCACAAGAAGAAAAGGGAGATGAAGCCGTTGCTTACGTAAAGTTCTTTACCCCTTGGTCTAACTGGACTTGGTATGCTACTGAATTTGACGGAGAGGATACCTTTTTTGGTCTAGTTGCAGGACTTGAAACAGAGCTTGGTTATTTTAGCTTAAAGGAGCTTTCAAAAGTAAAAGGACCTTGCGGTTTAAAGATTGAAAGGGACTTATATTTTACCCCCAAGCCTTTAAGTTAATTAAACGAGCTTTCAAAATATTTCCCCCTCTGGGAAGGTATTTGAACAGTTGGAATCATTTATAATATTCTTGTCCTTTTATTTTTTCTTTCATTACCTAAATTTGGGCATGTCCTTTAGGTGCAGTGGTTTGTTAGGAAACATGTTACCTGCCGGATTGTGTACTTTATATTCTGGGAGGCCAGGCGTATTAGTAGTAACATGGAAACCTTGCCCATCGACATAACTAAAATGGCTCATGCCGCTGCCCTTAAAAACAGTTTCAGCTCCTATTTTTTTAACTATAGGGGCTATTTCAATATTAAAATCTGACATTTAAACCACTCCTTCCTTTTTTATTTTTCAAAGTACCTACCCAAAGGGAGAGACAGGCTATCAAACTAAACTATATTTGTCAAGATAATTTTTAATTGTCCTCCCTCACTTAAATTGGGGGAGGTTATTCTTAATTAAATTATACCTTTATTTAAGTAATAGATTTTGCTATATAGTTCGCTTTGTACTTGACACCTTGAAAATGGTGCTATATGCTATGTATAATACAGATAATACGTAGTATAAAGGAAATATGACAAGAAAGAGGCTCCCGACCATTTTAGAGCCGGAAGAGGCACAAAAATTGCTCAAACAGCCCAATAAGCGCTACCCCACCGGCTTAAGGAACAAAGCAATTATGTCTTTAATGCTTAACTGTGGACTTAGGCTTTCAGAAGTTACTAATCTAAGACCAGGTGTTATTAATCTTACCAAAGAAAAACTAAGAGTAGTAAATGGAAAGGGAGGAAAGGATCGAGATCTAGGCATTCCAGAATACTTAAAGGATTTACTTGACAGCTGGCGCAAGATAAGACCGAAAGGCGATTATTTCTTTTCAACTCTGAAAGGCAAAAAACTTTCCGACAGATATATTCAGCAAATGGTTAGAAGGTATGCTCATAAAGCCGGCATTGATAATAAAAAAATATCCCCCCACACCTTAAGACACTCCTACGCAACACAATACTATAAACAGACTAAAGATATTGAAACGCTAAGGCGTATTCTAGGACATACAGATATTGGAACCACCACAATTTATATTACTCTTGCTAATACAGATGTTGAGGAAGGCATGAAATCATTTAAAGGATTTCTATAATTTAAATTTGAAACTTATCTACTATTTATAAATATATTTTTTTTATGATATTATGTCATCAATAAAAATACTTTAAAGAAAGAAGATAAACACGACAAGCAAACATGACCAAATTGCTAAAAACCTAGCAACTAAATTTGGCACAAAATATAAATCTAATAAGGGGATTGATTTGGTTTTACCTAATAGGGTTATTGAGATTGAAACAAAAAAAGCCGGGATTCCCCAAGGAATTAAGCAAGTCGAAAGATCGGATAAAGCGAGATATCTGGCAGTTAACAATATTAATATTAACAATGCTCTTTCTTCAACACAAGGCACTGGGATTGGAGTAATGAACGAGGCGGGCAAGATTGTTAAAAAAGCCGGAAGGTCAGGGAAATAAATATGGCATATGAAATAGATTATATACCTGTAGGCGAGGACGAAAAAAGCGGAGACTCTATCTTGCTACGTTTTGGCAACCTGTCTGGTTCAAGAGAAGAACAAACAGTTATTGTTGTCGACGGTGGAAAGACAAAATCAGAGGCTATGCCGAATATGTAAAAACTGGAAAATACCATGAAAGATACAAAGCAGAATCCTTAAGAGTTTTAACTGTTACCACAACCCAAGAGCGTTTGAAAAATCTTTTTACTGCAACCTTTGCAACATGACTCAGCAAGCTGATGCCGAAGCAAGACCCTAACAAGGGTGGAAGACCAGGAGAAAACCGGTTACATGGTGTTACAGGTTTACCAAAACTAAAAGATATGGGGTTGCACGATGTAACTCCGTCTTTAAATATTTCTTCTGGAATAGAGGCAAAGTTTCTAAATTTTTTGCTATCATTATAATTAATGCTAACTTTTTTCAAAGTGATTTTGGGAAACCTAGTATTTTTACTAGGTTTCCCACCTTCTTCTGGTATGTTTTCTTTAATCCAGTCCCCTTGTTTTCTATTTAAACGCAGTCTTAATGATAATCAATTAGTGTAGCGGTCTTAATTTTAATTTCTTTACTCAGGAGTTTTTTTAATTACTTTTTGTACAACATCTTTAGGCAATGAAGCTGCTGTTGAAAGTGCATTTCTTACAGTTTTACCTGCTTCTGTTCCAATGCTATCCGCTGCAGCTAGTGCTCCTACCACTGCTTCTTGAGTAGCTTTGGTAGTATTTACCCCTACTGATTTAGCAGTGTCAATAACGCTTTCAACTGCTGCAACCGCAGTAGTTCCTAAATCTTTTCCCACCTCTGCAGCACCACTTACCGCACCATGAACTGCTTTTTTTGATGCAGCTAAAACATCACCGCCCACATCTGATACCCCGCTTATTGCACCAGATACTGTATTTTTAGTAGCTTCAATAAATGAAGCACCTACTTTCTCTGCACCTTTTATACTACCAGTAACGATATCAGATACAGAATCTACTCCGGTAGTGGTTATTTCCTTTACATTTTCCAAGGTGCCAGTTACCTGTTTTTTTACAGAATCCCTTATAGCAGTCATAACATCACTAACCCCTTTTACAGCAGAGACTAGTGTTTCTGCTATTTTGTCAATAAACTTCATTAGCTTTCACCTCTTTAATAATTTTTTCAATGTTCTTGTGATTATATTATAAAATAAATTATCTGTAAAAATAGTTGATTAATTGACTAACTAATTTTAAAAAAATATAATATATAAAGCAGAAATAGGGTATAGAAAAAGACTTCTCAACAACAGTTAAGAAGCCTTTTTCAGAGAGTAAAAAAGAGTTTTAATTTATGTTAACACTTTGATTATATTCTCTTATTATCCCCTATGTCAATACTCAATTATATTGGTTATATTGGGCATATTATTATGTATTTTTTTATGAAATAAGGGGAATAATTGGAGTTAAAACAGGAACTTAAAAAAGTTAAAGAATTAGAATATAAAAGCAAATCAGATCCTTTAGCCGAATACGCAAGTACTTTTGTCCAAAGGATACCCAGGTATACAGTAAAGTTAAAAGAGAACAAGCATTGGAGAACCAAGAAAAAGTTTTTAGTAGATACACCGATAAAAGCCCACCTATTAAAAAAATATTGTATTGGAGTATTAGGGAAATGGTATCCCGAATATTCTATTTTAGACATTGATAATGTAACCTTAGAAGAGCCAGAAAGAATTAGAGATAAGTTAGGACTTGATCCAGCAAACAGTATGTTATGCTCAAGTGAAAGTCCTGACAGTTATCACATTCTTATTAGACCTTCTTATAACAATAAACCCCCTACTATTAGACTATTGCAAAATACATTTAAACTATTTGTAAAGCAAAACAATATTGAGATATACCCCCAGGCCAATAGAACAATTAGGCTACCTTTTGGATATAACCAGGACTGCCTGGACATTGGATATATATACTTAAAAAGCTGGGAAGAAAAATTATACTGGTTTCTAAAATTAGATGATTTTGACTTATCAGATATCCCTTACCAGCAAAGGGAACTTGACCTTACTTATGAAAATCCAGGAATCCCAGATGTTTTTAAAGAAGGTGAGTATTTACTCAAAAATGGTTTGCAGATAAAAAACAGCAGGCATGATGCACAATTTAAGATGTTATATAACTTATGGAGGAGAAATATTCCTGTTAGCCAGGCAAAAATAATTGTATGGTTTGTAATAAAAAATAGGCATAATGGTTTTAGTAAAACTATTATAACAAACCCTGGAGAATGTAAAAAAGAAATAGATAGACAGGCAGCCAGGATTTATGATACTTACGAACATTCTTATATCTACCCCGACGAAACCCATAATATAAATAATGGATATATAACTAAAAAAGATATTGCAGACATTGTTAGAATTAATACTAACTTACCCAGGATGAGATTTTTATATAATTTTGTTAAATACTGTTACCCCCGAAGGGATAGGAACTTTATAAATATTCATAGTGATAAATTAATTGAGTGGAGTAGTACGGAAAACTATATAAAATATTTGGATGAGTTAAATAAATTAGAGATTGTTAAAAGAGGGAATAAGTATGTAAAAAATGGCTTCTCAAAGAGCATAAATATTAACTGGAATTTTAGGAATTCAAAAGAAGCAATTTTGGATGATGGTAGATCCCCAAATACTTTTGAAGATACAATTAAGCTAAGCCATAAGCCAGAAGAGTTTAAAGCACTATTAAAAAAGGCTGGAATCAAAAGAACCACTGCAATTGAAACAGTTAGAAGGATTTTTTAAGTGTCAAAAAATAGAAAACATATATAACTACTAAATAGGAGAATAAAACAAGGATAAAGTGATAGGTATTTTTGTTTGGATATAAAGGCTGTTAAAAGATAGGGAATATTAGCAATATATGAATTAAGACTTTTTTAAAAATCTAACGTTAAATACGTTGCAAATACGTTAAAATATGGTGGATTTTCAGTATACTAAACCATTAAATACTTGAATTAAATGTTCATGCAGCACAAAGACTGATAGCAGAAAACACTAAAGTGTTGGTTGAGTTGGATAATGAATTGTTTATAGCTACCAGAGAGTTAGGAGAAGCTAGAATAAAAGTTGAGCAATTAAAATCTTATAAACCTATGGTAATTGAATAAAACAGGGCACTTAAGGTTGTGGTACAGAATGGGTAAAAAAATGCTGATATAACAGCAGGAAAACAGCAGAAGCGCAAAACCCGACATTTCCGACACTATAAAAAGAATGTTAAATACATTCATTAACATTAAAAAGTAACTTTAGTAACACTATAAAAAAAGAACTAATTACCGTTAATAACGGAAGAAATACAGGATATCCTAACGCAAATATAATAATAATTGTTAACGATAATAACGTTAAAAAACGTTAATTTTAGACTTTTTAGACTCTATAAAAAAGACTTTATAATTTTACTGATAATACAGAAGAAAACCAGCATAAAGCGGTAATACAAAATGGATAATTAAAGCCTGATATATCGGGGAAATAACAGGGATTTTAAAGGTAGATTTATAAAAGGTATGAGTAAGCAAAGTTGTGTACAGGTTGCCCAACATTACATTATAATAATTACCAACAACAGCTGGCTATCTTTAAGACAAAGAGAGCCGAAACACATCAGCTCTATTTAAAGATTATAAATAATTAGGTTTTTTACGGCTTACCTATCACAAACTCCCGAAGTGGCTCTGGCTGGCCAAGCATTAAAGCCGTAATCTTAAGGAGCTCCATCAAAAAGTACTCTATGTAAAAACCTTATTTCATTCCAGCATGCTTATCTGCTTGTGAATTAGGATTAAATGGTTTCTGGAGACCAGGATAGTTAAAGATAAAACTAAGTTTATGGGTGTAGAGGTATCTTATACAGAATTATGTTTGATTCTAAGAGCTATAACAAAAGAAATAGAAAAAGTTAAAGAGTTATTAAAAGAAGATGATAAAGGGGGTATACTGTTGGAATATGAAGAGGAAGGAGGAGAAATGAAAAATAAATTATATTTTGTTGTGCCATTTTTGATTTTAGTATTGATTTTTAGTTCTGGGTTTTTAACTTCTTGTTGTTAGGAATAAGATATGCAATAGACTTACGAAAAAAGGAAATTCCTATACAATCAAGTTAAAAACAAATTAATTCTGAGTTTTCCGAGTCTATAAAAAGGGTGGAGAACCTTACACGAACTTTGCAACGCTATAAAAAGGAATGTTAAAACATTCAAATAACATTAAAATCTGACTTTTCTGACACTATAAAAAAGAGTTTTGCGGAGTATTCTGGACAAAAAAGGAAATTGAACCGCAATAATCATGATAATACAGGAGATTTATAGGGCATAAGACCTGAAAGCGATCAGGCAATAATTCGTTATTAAACGGTTATTTAACGGTGATCCTGATTGATAAAACAAACCAAAAACAATCTAAAGTAATATAAAAGCACCTGGTAACAGGTTAAAAACAGTGCTATCCTAACCGCAAATACGGGTAATTTACGGGAGTATATAGAGTTTTGAGCCTATCTATGGGATTAAAAAAAGATTCTGCAACGCGTTGCAGAATCCCTAAATACTTCTAAAGGGAATGTCGCTTTTGACAGTCAGCGTGCCCTATTTAGTGTATACTTTTCATGGAAAGGATATTTAAAAATGGCCTATAGCGAAAAGGCAAAAAAATTAAGACAGTGCAAAGCATTAAAAAAGGGCGGTAAACCCTGTAAGGCCTGGGCAGTCTGGGGAGAGGATTTTTGCATGGCGCATTCAGGACGACACCACCGGGGCCCTATGCCGAATCTTTTTGAGCGGATAACTAAGAGACCTTCGAGACGATCTCCAGCTTGCTGTTGCCCTGCGTATAATTGGCCACACCGCCCCGGGGGTGGATTATGCCAATGGCCAGACCCACCAACTTGGCATTGCACAATACCGGCCGGTACTCACGCCTGGCCGCGACTCCGCAGATATTGAAATTAAGATATTTAAAAAATAGCTGGCAAATAGCCATTAACAGTTTTGACAGTCAGCGTGCCACGTTATATTAATAAATTTAATGACCCCTGATAGAAGAAGATATTCTGCTTTACTTAGGCAGTTTAGAAAATATATTGTATATATGAATGAATTAAAAGTTAAATTAGAGTA
>JABUBK010000286.1_pt1 | contig 11776 bp, 12 predicted proteins | sample 7332671 | NCBI WGS metagenome assembly JABUBK01 (sample SAMN07256342, study PRJNA390944) | subsurface metagenome | isolation source: Methane hydrate marine sediment | place: Pacific Ocean: Eastern North Pacific, ODP site 1244 | collected 2002
TGCCAGGGAAGATCTCCTGATAATCAAAGATAAAGTGGACAACCAATTGGCCAGTGAGCTGGATCTATTAAATGCTCAAATGCAGGTAGCTAATGCCGAGGAGGCGGTTTTCCAGAGCCAGGATGAGCTTTCCCGGTCCTCAAGAAAGTTTAAGGATCTTTTGGGAATAGATCCAGGGGCTCAGATTGAATGGGTGGCTGAATCTGAGTATGAACCAGAACCACCGGATCTAAGCCTTGAGGAGACAGTCAAGGAAGCTTTAGCCAATCGAGGGGAGATAGAAAGAGAAAAGCTGTCCATAAAGCAAGGTGGGCTTGACTTAGCCCTGGTAAAAAGCAGAATATTACCTTCGCTCAATCTTTCTGGAGGCTACAGCTACACTGAACTGGAAAAGGGGGAATACGAGGTTTCTTTAATCTTCCAAATTCCTCTGACGGATGGAGGGGAAGGCAGGGCAGAAGTTAAAACCGCGGAAAGTAGATTAGAAGAGGCTTATCTTAATTTGGAAAAACTTGAACGGGATATCGGGGCCGAGGTAGAAAACTGTTTTTTTGATCTTCAGGGAAGGGCACGAAAAATTGAGCTTCTCAGACTCTCGCAGAATTGGTATCAAGAAGATTTGGATATAGCCCGAAGAAGATTTTTGGGTGGATCTATCACCGAGAATGAGCTTAGAAAAAAAGAGATTGACTTTAAACAGGCCGAGATAGATCTTTTGGATGCACTGTTGGATTATGAAACTGCCCGATCGACATTTCTAAAAAGTCTAGGAAGAAAGTTTTAGCCATGAGGAAAATAAAGTGAAAAAATGGATTTTATGGATAATAATTGGCGCTATCGTAGCCGTAGGGGGAATAGGTTTTGGCTCCAGATTCTTCTTTTCCAAAGAAGAGGAGCCTCTCCCGCAAGGATCTTTAGTCGCTGTGCAAAGAGGAAATATTACCAGAATAGTCTCCGCCATGGGTTTTCTTTCCTCTCAGGGTAGTCAGGAGGTGAAATTCAGTAAACAAGGTCGGATCAAGGAAATTTTAGTTCAGGAAGGGGATTATGTAAAAGATGGACAGATCCTGGCTAAATTAGAGGACGATAAGGAAAGACTCTCTCTGCTGCAGGCAGAAAACGCCCTGAAGGAAGCTGAATCGGAGTTAGAATCAGCCAGACTCAGCTCTCCCAAGAGCGTAGTTGAAAAAAGAGAAAGGCAGCTGCGGGAAAGAAAGCTTGAACTTCAACTCAAGAGAAAGGAGCTAGAAGATACACTTTTAAAGGCTCCTTTCTCGGGCATGGTATCCAAAATCTATGTAGAAAAAGGTGAAATAGTCTCAGGAGAAGCGGTTTCCGCTTCCAGGGCAATCTTGCGATTAATCGATACCTCGAGACTCTTTGCCGAGGTGGCGGTGGACGAAGTGGATATTGCCCAGCTCAGGCTGGGACAAAGAACTGAGGTGACTGTCGATGCCTATCCTGATGAGATTTTTTCTGGAAAGGTTGTCCATATTGCTCCGGAAACCACCACTTCTCAAGGATTGGTGGTAGTAGAAGTCAAAATCGAACTTGAAAAAGCGGATCCCAGACTCAAGCCAGGATTCACTGCCAGTGCTGATATCATCACGGATGAGGCCAAAAGTGTCCTGGTTCTTCCGGTAGAGGCGGTCAGTGAAACTGAGAGAGGTAGTTTCGTGATGGTATCTAAAGAAAATGGTCCCACTCAGCGCAAGGTAACTCTGGGAATCTCAGATGGAACCGATGTCGAGATCAAAAGGGGTCTGGAGGAGGGTGAGATGATTTTATCTTCCGGCCTGGAGAAGCTAATTGAACAGCGAAGAATGCAGCGGGAAACCGAGCAGGGAAGACCGAGAATGAGATTTCCCCTTCACTGACCGAGAAGACATTGATGGTGATTTTCAGCAAAGTAGGAAGCAGACTATGATTCAGGTAATTGATATCAAAAAGACTTACACGGTTGGGGAGGTAGAGATAGCGGCTCTAAAGGGAGTGAGCCTTGAGATTAAAGAGGGAGAATTTGTCTCCATCACCGGGCCTTCGGGATCGGGTAAATCGACTCTCATGCATATTCTGGGTTGTCTGGATAGGCCCACCTCAGGTAGACTTTTCTTAGATGATAAGGAAGTAGGAAAACTAAAGGGTAATGCTCTGGCGGAGATCCGCAATAAGAAAATCGGTTTTGTCTTTCAACAGTTTAATCTTCTTTCTCGCTCCACCGCTCTCAGAAATGTTGAACTTCCCTTGGTTTACGCGGGGGTAAACCGGAGGGAAAGAGCCGAAAGGGCCAGGATAGCCCTAGAGAAAGTAGAAATGGCTCACCGACTTTATCACCGTCCCAGTGAGCTTTCGGGAGGTGAAAGACAGAGAATTACCATAGCTAGAGCTCTGGTAACCAACCCCTCTCTTATTCTAGCAGATGAGCCTACTGGAAATCTTGACAGCAAAACAGGGGAGGGAATTTTAGAGCTTTTTCGAAAACTTCACCTAGAGGGACACACGCTGATTGTGGTAACTCACGAAAGATACGTAAGTGGATATGCTGAGAGAATCATTCATTTAAAAGATGGGCTAATTGAGCAAGATGAAACACGAAATTGAACCTACCTTTTATCTTTCAGAAACTCTGCGGGTCTTGAAGAGTTTAAAGACAAAAAATGAAGTTCACTGAAACCTTTAGAAGTGCCTTAGATGGATTAAATGCAAATCGGATAAGATCTTTTCTCTCCATGCTGGGAATTATCATCGGAATAGCGGCGGTGATTATCATTATCTCCATAACTCAAGGCTCCCAGAGGAGTATTTCGGAAAGAATTGAGGCTCTAGGGACTAACCTCATTAATGTCAGCCCAGGAAGAAGAGGAGGATTCGCCGGAATGAGGGCACAGACACGTACCGATGTTTTTACCATAGAAGATGGAGAGGAGATTCTCAGGAAAGCCTCAGCGGTAAAACGGGTGGTACCTATACTAAATACGAGGCTTTTACTTCAATATCAGGACAAAAATGCAGAAATTGCGGTCAATGGCGTTACCCCTGAGTATCAGGAGGTCTTGAATTTCTGGGTAGAGAAGGGAAGGTTCATCGATGACCGGGATCTTAAGAGTTTTCGCACCGTCATTGTGCTGGGTCAGGGAGTAGCCGATGATCTTTTTGGAGATGAGGACCCTTTGGGGCGGAGTATTGTAGTAAATGGTCCCTTAAGTCGATACAAATTCCGTGTAATTGGACTGATGCAGCCCAAAGGACAGGTTATGTTTTCTAACTTTGATGATCAGGCATTTATACCTGTTACCACAGCTCAGAAGAGGCTTCTCCATACCAAATACGTGGGGAGCTTCTCTATCCAGGCTGAGAGTGAAGAAACTACCGAAGAGGCCCTCGAGGAGATTGACGCCATCCTCTACCAGAAATTTCAGGATGACACCAAATATAGCATTTCCAGCCAGGAAGAACTTCTTTCCACCATGGGAAGTGTAATGCAGATCTTCGCCCTCATGTTGGTGGGTATCGCAGCAATCTCTCTTTTGGTGGGAGGGATTGGCATCATGAATATAATGCTTGTCTCTGTCACCGAAAGAACAAGAGAGGTTGGAATAAGGATGGCTGTGGGAGCCAAAAGAGTAGATATTCTGCTTCAGTTCCTCTGGGAGTCAGTGTTGCTCTGCCTTCTCGGGGGAGCAATAGGAGTATTGGTTGGCTGGATGGGATCTGAAATTATTACTTTCATAGGATCCAGAGTTCTGCCTGATATGGGCGCATTGTCCACTGTAATCTCTCCAGAGGCCATACTTCTAGCCGTTGGCTTTGCCACGGCTGTGGGTCTATTTTTCGGAATATATCCAGCCAATAAGGCTTCCAAACTCGACCCTGTCGAGGCCCTGAGATACGAATAAAGCCACAGCTGACAATGCCTATTTGATTTCTCCATCGAGCATATCCAGGGGATTCTTTTTCACCAGAAGGTGGGGATCGATGAAGGTGGAACCAATAACAACTCCCCAATGAAGATGAGAACCGGTGGCAAAACCGCTGGAGCCCACCCGGCCAATACCCTGGCCCCTGACTACCTTTTGACCTTCCTTTACCAGAAGACTCTCCAGGTGACAGTAAGAGGTAAAGAGATTCAGACCATGATCAACAATGACCGTATAGCCGGTAACATTCAGGAATCTAGCCAGACATACTATCCCCGAGTTAGCTGCCACCACCAGAGTGCCCCTGGGGGCAGCAATATCCACTCCTGAGTGTCTTCCCACTTCCTTTCCATTGATGTACCTGATGGCACCAAAATCCGTAGTTTTTCTTCCTTTCAGGGGAGCCAGAAACCGCTCTTCCCATAGAGGTAAATCAGAGCTTCTTGATCTGGCCTCTCGAATATGAGGAAGATCTTGCTGCCATTTCTCTGAGCTTCGTACCTCAAGCTTTTTGGGGCTCACCTGAAGATACTGGCTAGTAAATCTTTTAGGCTCAAGAATAAGCCTCAGGTTTTCCTGCCACACCCCTGGCTCTTTTCCTCTCACCCGGGCTGAAATATAATACTCACCCGGCGGGGTGCGACAGTCCACTCCCACCAGGCTGATGAGTCCTTGGCGGTAAGGGTAAGCCTTAAGACTAGTTTGAGGAAGGTTGGTCTGCAAAGATACCTTGTCGTCAGGTTCTACTCCTTCCAGAAAAACCACTAGAAACTCGCCAGGGTGAAGCCGAGAGGGATTCAAAATCAGCCTGGGCGACAGAACCCTTTCCTCACATATGCATAGGTCACTAAGAATAGCCAATGCAGCTAGTAAAAGAATGACAATATTAAGAGTTCTAGGCTTTGGCAAGGCTGCTTTTTCCTGGAGTTTATTATGGCTTCGCAGGACCCCCGGAGAGGTTCTTCCGCAGCGGATGAGACCGCTCACCCTTACTTTATCCCATAAGTTCTTACTAGTCAAAAATGCTCCTCACCCAAGCGGCCTGTCTTAGCTGGAATCAATCCTTGACAAATGACCACGAATTGTATGTAATTAACTACGAAATTGCTGGTCTTTTTCTATGTTGGGAATTGGGGGTGAATCAGAATAGGGAATCAGGGAGCATCCAAAAGAGTCTGGTGACCCCCCATAGTCGAATTTTTTCCTTCAGAGATGGGTGAAAACTAAAAATCGAGGAGTACGGTAATGGATATGGAGATTGTTTTCCCGGGAGGCAAAAGGGTAGATGCTATGTACAAAGGTTTTACCATCAAAACCGACCAGGGGGAGCACGGTGGAGGTAACCTTTCAGCTCCTGCACCTTTCGACCTATTTCTGGCTTCTATTGGCACCTGCGCTGGTATTTACATCCTCTCCTTTTGCCAGCTACGCAACATTCCTACCGAAGGACTAAAAGTAATTCAACGCACACAGAGAAATTCAGAAACCAGGATGATTGACAAAATCACCATAGAGATTCAACTTCCCCCTGAATTTCCAGAAAAATATAGAAAAAGTGTGATAAAGTCTGCTGAGCTTTGCGCCGTTAAAAAACACCTGCATAATCCACCGGCGTTTGACATATATACAACCCACCCTAAGCCGCTCTAGCAAACCTTTTCCCTTAGCATGTAGCCCTACTGATAGTGCTAATGTCTTGGTAAATACCTACCTCGAAGAGCAAGAAGAGCTATGAGTAGAGGAAAAGGTGGAGTAGGACCCTAGAATCTAAGTTGAAGGGCAGGCTCAAAGAGTTTAAGAAAAAATGGAACCTTAGAAGAAAATAGGCCAGGGGGACTTGACATTTTATTTTTTTGTGCTATTTATTTAGACTAACTAAATAAATGTGAGGAGAGAAATGATAGATGAGGAAATAAGGCTTCTTGCACTTATCAAGAGGACCCTGGAAGAGCTAACATCCTCGGCTATTTCTTCTCTTAAGGAGAAACCTAGTTTCTCCGTTATTCGCACCGTTTCTTATCTATTACACCATCAGAGCTGTTGTATGGGCGAGTTAGCCCGGGGTCTTTCCATCACCTATCCCTCGGCAACCAATATGGTAGATGTACTGGTAGACAAAGGATGGGCAGTAAGAATAAAAAGCAGCTTTGACGGACGCAGCGTTGAGATTCATCTTACCAGAACAGGAAGGAATGTAGTCCAGGATCTGGAGAAAGAGAGACTAAAAAGACTCAATGATCTTATCTCTCGTATGGATAGAGAAGAAAGAGAGTTTTTCGTACGTGGTATCCGCTCCTTCATCCGAGCAGCGAGGCTGGATGAAGAAATGGATGACCCCCTCTCTTTCTTCAGAGAAAAAGGTCTATAGCTAAGCAAAGAAATTCCTGGAACCATAAAAGGAGAAAAAAATGTTTGAAAGACTTTCTGATAAAGCAAGAAAGATCCTTCTTCTTGCCCAAGAAAAAGCAGGAAGATCAGGATATTCATATGTGGGCACAGGACATCTGCTTCTGGCTCTTCTCGAGGATGCGGATCTGTCCACAGTCCTGAAGAGTTCGGGAGTGGATACAGAAGCTCTTCAAAGAATGCTGGAATTTGATCCAGCTCAGGGAGAGGGGAAATCTTTGTTTGAGGAGACTCCCCTCACTCTCGAAGCCAGAAAAGCTCTTGAAATAGCTGCCCTGGAAGCTAGAAGGGCAGAAAGAAACCATATAGGCGCCGGTGATATCCTTATGGGATTGGTTCAGGCACCAGGAGCTGCATCACGAGCCCTAGCTGGAGGAGGGTTGGACCCGAACTCCTTGAGAGAAGAAGTTTCGACTCTGGCAGAGACCTCCTCCGCTCAGGGATCTTCAAAGTCTACCAGGACCCCGGCTCTGGATAAGTTCAGTCGGGATCTTACCAGGCTTGCTCGGGAAGGAAAACTTGATCCGGTAATTGGAAGGGAGAAGGAAATTGAAAGAGTCATTCACATTCTATCCCGCAAGACCAAGAACAACCCGGTGCTCATCGGTGAGGCGGGAGTGGGAAAAACTGCGGCAGTCGAGGGTTTGGCTCAAAGGATAGTAGAGGGATCAGTTCCGGACAATCTCAAGGGAAAAAGGCTTCTCGCTCTTTCCCTGGGAGGAGCAGTAGCGGGAACCAAGTACCGGGGTGAGTTTGAAAAGAGAATCCAGAAAGTTATCTCGGAAATAACATCCTCCAAGGACGTAATTCTCTTTGTGGATGAGCTGCACACTCTAGTAGGAGCAGGGGCGGCTGAAGGAGCTATTGACGCTTCCAATATTCTCAAGCCTTTTTTGGCTAGAGGGGAAATTCAGTGTATCGGAGCGACCACTCTGGATGAATACCGAAAGTATGTGGAGAAAGACAGTGCTCTGGAGAGAAGATTTCAGCCAGTTACAGTATCCGAGCCCACAGTGGAGGAGACAGTCAAAATTCTGGGGGGCCTAAGACCAAGATACGAGAAGTACCACGGAGTAAAAATAACCGGGGAAGCTATCCAGGCAGCGGTCCGGCTCTCAGAGCGCTACATCCAGGGAAGGTTCCTTCCCGACAAAGCCATTGACGTTATGGATGAGGCATCAGCCAGGGTGAAGATCGGAAAAGCTTTAGCCTACCCAAATACGGGCAAGATAAAAGAAGAACTACAAAGGATAAGAGGGGAGAAAGAAAAGGCTGTGAAAAATGAGGAATTTGAGAAAGCAGCGGCCTTGAGGGACCGGGAAGGTAAGCTTAAAGAGAAAATGAAAATGAGCCCGGATAAAGAAAAACCCACCCTCAAGGTAAGTCCAGAAGATGTAGCTTACATTGTTTCTAGCTGGACTGGTATCCCGGTAAGCGAGATGACAAGAGGCGAAACCTCCAAACTCCTTAATATGGAGGATAAACTGCACAAAAGAATAGTGGGGCAGGATGAGGCGGTTAGAGTTATCTCTCAGTCCATTCGAAGAGCCAGGGCAGGGGTAAAGAACATAAAAAGACCCATTGGCTGCTTCATGTTTCTGGGTCCTACCGGGGTGGGAAAGACACAACTGGCAAAATCTTTAGCTCAGTTTCTCTTCGGAAATGAAGAGGCCATAGTAAGACTGGATATGTCGGAGTACATGGAAAGATTCAGCGTTTCCCGTCTTACCGGTGCTCCTCCGGGATATGTGGGGTATGAAGAAGGGGGAGAGTTAACAGAAAAGGTAAGGAGAAATCCCTATTCGGTGATCCTCCTGGACGAGATAGAAAAAGCCCATCCTGATGTATTCAATGTGCTGCTGCAGATAATGGAAGATGGCAGACTCTCTGACAACCTGGGTCACACGGTAGATTTTCGAAACACTATCCTCATTATGACCTCTAATCTGGGAGCCAGAGAGATTACCGGTGACTCCAAGCTGGGATTTTCTGCGGGAGAGACAGAAGCTCTTTCCTATGAAGAGATAAGAGAAAAGGTTAGTTCTGCCCTCAAAAGGCATTTTCGGCCAGAGTTTCTCAACCGCCTGGACGAGGTAATCGTGTTCCGCTCTCTGAGCAGAGATGATATGATCAAGATCGTAGATATAATGATAGAAGAGGAGGCAGGAATCCTTGCTGAGAATGGAATAAACTTCGAGATAACTGAAAGGGCAAAAAAGAAAATCGCTGAGGAAGGATACGATCCTGACTTTGGGGCTCGCCCACTAAGACGCGCCATTCAAAGACTCATCGAGAATCCTCTTTCCGAGGAGATTCTTCGGGGAGCCCTCAAGCGAGGAGATACGATATTGGCTGATCTCAAAGATAACTCCATTGTCTTTGTCAAAAAAGAAAAAGTAGAGCCTCAAGCTGCACTAACCTAAGAGATCGGGTAGGTGGGTGATAATACTGGAAAATGACCTATCGGGATAGGTCGTTCTCACTTAGTCCGAAGTGATGTCCTACCTCATGGATTATCACTTCTTTGATTCCTCTCTTGATGTCCTCCCGGCTGCTAGAGATAGATTCGATAGCCTTCTGGTAGAGAACTATTTTATCGGGCAAGGCGGCACTATAGTATACACCTCTCCTCGACAAGGGAACCCCTTGATATAGGCCTAAGAGAGATGGAGGTCTTCTTTTTCCTTTTAGCCGTACACTCCCATGGGGCCGATTTTCCACAAGAATCTCCACATTCTCCATCTTCTTTCTAAACTCTTCAGGTATAGCCTCCAGTGCCTCGAGAACTAAAGCTTCAAATTCTGATTTTTCCACTTTTCAGCTTCCCCGTTAGCCAAAACTAACCATACAGTCCTAGTGGTTCATTTTTAAATTACCAGTTCTGGCAAAGAAGCTCGTAAAATCCCCGGGGGTGAGCACAAGCTGGGCATTTCTCAGGTGCTTCTTTGCCTTCGTGAACATATCCGCAGTTACGGCACTTCCATTTAACCACGGTATCTTTTTTGAATACCTTGCCCTCTTCTACATTCTTGAGTAGTTTTCTGTATCGCATTTCATGCTGCTCTTCTACTTCTGCTATTTCCTTGAATATATTGGCTATTTCTATGAAGCCCTCCTCACGTGCTATCTTTTCTGCCTCTTTGTAAAGTTTTGTCCACTCCAGATTCTCTCCTTCTGCTGCAGCTTCTAGATTCTGAGCAGTATCTCCTATCACACCTGCTGGATAGGAGGCCTTAATCTCTACATCCCCGCCTTCTAAGAACTCAAAGAATCTCTTGGCGTGCTCCTTTTCATTATCAGCCGTTTCCAAAAATATAGCGGCTATCTGCTCGTAGCCGGCTTCTCTTGCCACAGAAGCAAAATAGGTATAGCGATTTCTTGCCTGAGATTCTCCTGCAAAAGATGCAAGGAGACTCTTTTCCGTCCTCGTCCCTTTTAAACTTTTCATCTTTTCTCCTTCTCTAGAACATATTCTTCCCGCAGCGCATTCGGGATAGATCCAACTGTCAGACAGATGTTGAAGGACTGTCTTGAGATTTATCTATACCGCAACAACCTCTTTTATCTCCGGCACCTCATCTTTTATTATTCTCTCTATCCCCATTTTCATGGTCATCTGGCTCATGGGACAGCCTCCGCAGGCACCAGTTAACCTCACCTTTACTACCCCATCAGAAGTAACCTCTACGAGCTCTACGTCTCCGCCATCGGCTTTAAGCGACGGTCTTATTTTATTTAGAGCAGATTCCACTTTCTCCTTCATCGTATCCCCCTTTAGTTTTCTTCTTCTTTACTTTCACACATTAATATCCTCTTTACTTCTATTTTATCTATATCTTTTTTATCTATTTTGTCCAGATGCCGAGTGTTCCTACAGCCAATACAAAACAAGTGTGGGTGCGGTTCAGAGTCTTTAAAATCCATTATCTTTGAGCCGGGACAGCCAGAGAAAGAGGTCATGTGTCTGTCACGCATTTACAGTCCACCTATTATCTGTTAAAATAGAACAAGATTTTCTTCGGCATTTTCCGAAAGGGGAGGGTGAAAGGCAGGATATCGAGAAAAGGCAGATATGATGCTGGTCAAAATCAAGAACTCAGGTATTTATCCAAAAAGAGTGAAGTAACCGGACCGGGTGAGATGAGAGCAGGCTAAACAAACCAGGAGGAAGAAGAATGAAAGTCAATCCAACGTATGAGCGCAGTTTAGAAATACATCTACATGGTCCTGGACCAAGCGATGTACCAGAGGAAGTTTTAAGAGCAATGTCGGTGGCTACCCTGGGCCACCTGGATTCAGAATTCATCAGAATAATGGATGAAACACAGGCCATGTTAAGAGTGCTGTATCAAACTGAAAATCGAATGACCATTCCCACTTCTGGTACAGGAAGCTCTGGTATGGAGACTCTGGTGGCTAATCTTGTTGAACCTCAGGATAAAGTAATAGTTGTTAAGAACGGAGTATTTGGGGAAAGGATTGCCGATGAAGTTTCTCGATTTGGCGGAGAAGTTGTACCTATTGACCTAGAATGGGGAACTGTGGTTACACCTGATGAGGTAAGAGAAGTTTTTTCTAGAAAAAGGTGTCAGGTACTTTTCCTGGTGCACGCAGAAACATCTACTGGTGCTCTTGGGCAACATATGAGAGAAATTGGTGAGATTGTTCACCAAAATGGTGCTCTATTTCTAGTTGATACGGTAACATCCTTAGGAGGAATGGAAGTAAAGATAGACGAGTGGGGAATCGATGCTGCCTATAGCGGAACCCAAAAATGCCTTAGTGTGCCGCCGGGACTTTCCCCCGTTACTCTAAATGAGAGAGCCATGGAGAAACTCCGAGGAATAAAGGTAAAAAGCTGGTATTTTGATCTAGGGATGATAGAGCGGTACTGGAATGAGGGACATCAAAGAAAATATCATCATACCGCCCCGGTAAATATGATTTATGCCCTCCATGAAGGGCTCAGGTTAGTCCTGGAAGAAGGACTTGATACAAGATTCCAGCGCCACAGAAAAAACGCGGCAGCCCTTCAGGCTGGGCTTCAAGCTCTAGGTTTCACCTATTTGGTCAGGAAAGAAGACGAGAGACTTCCTATGCTTCATGCTGTCTACCTTCCTGATGGAGTAGGAGAAGGTAAACTTCGCACGGAAATAAGATCGAGCTACAATATTGAGATTGGTGGCGGTCTGGGGAAATTCGCAGGACTAGCCTGGAGAGTGGGACTGATGGGTCACTCTTCAACAGAATATAAGGTATATAGGCTCCTCAATGCTATTGGAGAGGTGTTTAAGAAATATGGCATTGTCAGTGATAGAGCAGTAGGCTTTCAAGCTGCCAAAGCTATTTGCCAGGGCCCGGAGAGATCAGAGTAGCTCCCAACCTTTGGTATCCCGAGAGGGAACATTTTCCCTTTTGATGAGTCTAATAGGTAGGAGAAAAAAGTAAGTTCA
>JABUBK010000287.1_pt1 | contig 11739 bp, 9 predicted proteins | sample 7332671 | NCBI WGS metagenome assembly JABUBK01 (sample SAMN07256342, study PRJNA390944) | subsurface metagenome | isolation source: Methane hydrate marine sediment | place: Pacific Ocean: Eastern North Pacific, ODP site 1244 | collected 2002
TTCGTATTCCTGTTGCTGGAGGATTAGGCTTGACTTCTGAATCGGCAACCGATATTTTCTCTGCTATAGAGGATGTCTGTTTGCAAACTGCAGCGGAATTTGCGGTAAAGTTAGATAGTAAAGCAATGACAATCTCTTCCTTGCCTTTAGAAGGATATGTAGTAAAAGTAGAATCAACTTCAAGTGGAGAAATAACTCAAGTATATATAAATCTGGGAGAAAACTCTGGTATCAAGGTTGGAGATGAAATAAAAATATTCCAGGAAGGAGAAGTTATATTAGATCCTAAAACCAACGAAGTCCTGGATAGAGAATTAGATTTAATTGCCCAGGCAAGGATAATCAAAGTTAAAGAAAAACTTTCTATAGCTCTGGTTACAACTAAATTTTCTAATACAGATATAATGCCCACTGACATTGTGGAAGTTATAAGATAAAGAGGATAAAGATAAAAGAGTTTCTTGAAAACAAGAAAAGTAAATAGTATGACAAAAAAGTTAAATGTGCAAATCAAATATCCTGAGATTGGAATCTGTGGTCTTTCTTGCAGACTTTGCCCTCGCTACCACACTGAAAGCAAATCTGAAATTTTCCACTCGATATTGGATAAAATTGCTGAGAGAAAGAATTATTATTTGAAATTAAGAAAATGAAAAAATTGAGGATTCTTGAAGAGAAGACGGTTGAAACTAATGTTGGAACTCAGCGAAAATTTGCGGACTCAAAAATTGAACTGTCCCCGTTTTCCATTTTCAAAGAAATAAAAGAAAGGAGCGTTTTTATATGCAGGTACAATTAATTGTAGCTATTATTGTAGCTATTCTGGCAGTTGTCTTTGCGCTTCAGAACGCAGTTCCTATCACGGTGAGTTTTCTGACCTGGAGATTTGAAAGCTCATTAGCTTTAGTGTTATTGATTGTTCTTGCCTTAGGAATTTTAATGAGTTTATTGGTCTCAGTGCCTTCAAGGGTAAAGAGAATGAAATTGATTTCCAGTCAGAAGAAGAAGATTCAAGAATTAGCGAGCAGCCTTCAAAGAGAGAGTGAAAGCAAAACAAGGGAAGAGACTGGAATTAAAATAGAAGAGGAAATTGAAAGTGAAGAACCAGAATTACCCTTAGAATAATTAGAGCATAGAGTAAAAATAAAAAGCAAAAAAATGAAGGTTTGTAAATTCCCTGCTTTTTTCTTGCAAATCCTGACTAATCTTGTTATAATTCATAATTAAAAATGATTTTAATCTTGTCAGAGAATCCTGCCAGAGGACTGTTCCCTGGCAGGGTTTAAGGAGGCTTGTTGTTATGCTGGTAAATTCCGTTCTGGATGTAATAGGAAATGTTCCTTTAATTCAATTAAAGAAGATGTCTTCAGGAAATGTATTTGTAAAAGCTGAATATCTTAATCCTGGGGGAAGCATTAAAGATAGAGTAGCTAAACACATCATTGAAATGGCGGAAAAAGAAGAAAAACTAAAACCGGGGATGACTATTATTGAGGCAACTTCCGGGAATACCGGAATTGGCTTAACTTTGGTAGGAGTGCAGAAGGGCTATCAGGTAATCTGTGTAATGCCGGAGAATATGAGTGAAGAACGGAAGAAAATAATTTATGCCTTTGGGGGTAAGATTATCTTCACCCCTGCTCAAGGGAGCTTACCCGGAAGTATAAAAAAGATGCGCGAAATTACCGACGCAAAACCGGAAAAATATTTTGTAGCCGATCAATTTGTAAATCCCCATAATCCAGAGCTTCATTATCAGCAGATTGCCCCTGAAATCTGGGATGATATGAAAGGGAAGGTAGACGTCTTTGTAGCTGGAGTAGGAAGTGGAGGAACCCTTCAGGGGATTGGAAAATTTTTAAAAGAAAAAAATCCTAAAGTCAAAATTGTGGCAGTAGAACCCAAAAACAGTTCCGCCTTATTAGGACAAGAACCAGGGCTTCACCAGATTCAGGGAATCGGTGATGGATTTATCCCTGCTGTCCTGGATGTAAAAATGGTAGATATGGTATTTACCGTTACTGATGAAGAAGCTATTGAAACCACTCGCCAGCTTTCTATAGAAGAAGGATTGTTGGTAGGGACTTCATCCGGGGCAAATGTCTTTGCTGCTTTACATGTAGATAATGGGCGAAATCGGGTGGTGACTGTACTGCCTGACCGAGCAGAGAGATATTTCAGTACCGCCCTCCTTTAATTCTCATTAGTTTGTCAAAGGACTGTTGCTCCTTGACAAGTTTTGTTTTTGTATTTCTAAAAATATTTTTACTATTTTAGGTTCAAACTGAGTGCCGCTTCCTCGTTTAAGCTCCTGGATAGCTGTTTCTTCGGTTAGGGTTTTACGATAGGGTCGGTCGGATTTCATGGCATCATAGGCATCGGTTACGGCCAGGATGCGAGCACCTAAAGGTATATTTTCCCCGGATAATCCATCAGGATAACCTTTACCGTTGTACCATTCGTGATGGTGTCTGATTAATGGCCTGATTGGTTGTAATAATTCTATGGGTTGAATAATGCCCTCACCAATAAGAGGATGTTTCTTTATTTCATCGTATTCCTCGTCGGTTAAACCATTAGGATTATTTAAAACAATTCCTCTCACTCCAATTTTTCCGATATCGTGCAGGATGGCTGCATATTTTAATGATTCTATTTCTTCTTCCGGTAGACCCAGCTTTTGGGCAATTAATACTGCGTATTCCATAACTCTTACTGAATGGCCATGGGTATAAGGGTCTTTCGCTTCTATGGCCTGGGCCAATGCCTTAACTATTTCAAAATAACTGTCCTGAATTTTTTGGTATAAGCGGGCATTATTAATGGTGACTGCAGCCTGTTCAGAAAAGGATTCAAGGAGATTGATTATATCTTTAATATAGAATACATTATCTAAACTTATTACTCCTATTACTTTATTTTCTATAATTATCGGTACAATTAAAAGTTGTTTTATATTATAGTCTATAGTTTCTTTAATAGAAAAATGTTTATCTCTTTCTAAATCTTTAATATATAAAGACTTCTTGTTTTTAACTACCCAACCAATGGTATTTTCGTCTTTAGCAAAGGTAACCTTGCGAATGATCTTTTCACTCAGATTATAAGCTGCTTTAATGAAAAAAACATTCTTTTTTTCATCTAAGAGCATAACTGAACCTCTATTGGCACCACTTATTTTCACAGAAAAATCTAATATAACCTTCAAAATGTTATCTAATTCTAATGTTGAACTGATGGAGCGGGAAATTTGGTAAAGTATGAATAACCGGTCTTTAGATTTTTTTAACTCATTAGTTCGTAATTTAACTTTACCTTCTAACTTATTACTCAATTCTTCTAATTTTTTCTTAGCTTGTGCTAATTCATCATTTTTTTGTTTTAATGTCTGAGCAAAGTTTTTGCCTGAAAAAAAGATTGAAAAAAATACTACTGCTATTGCTAAAGTCGTAGTTATAACATATTGGCTATTTTGATAAAGAGAAGGAGTAAATATAAAGAATTCCTTATAAGGGATAAGGCCCAGATATATTAGCAAAACTGTCAAGCTGTAAAAAACAAAAGCGATAAGGGTGACAAACAAGCTTTCTTCAGGGGTGGATAAAATACTTGCATAAAGGATGATAAAGATATAAAAAATGGCTCCAATCCATAATACGCTACCAGTATAGTAAAAAATACCGGTTACAAATAATAGAGCTGCAATATGATGAAAAAAATCTATCTTTTTTATTATCTTAAGGCTTATTCTTCTTTTTTTTAAAATATATAGATTTAAATAATTAGAAACAAACCAGCCTAAAATAAGAAAATAAATTTCATTGTAGATAGGAATTTTAAGGAAATATTTTAAAACTAAAGAAGCAATAGAAAATGTCAGTAGAATAATAATGCTATAAGTAAAATCAGCTATTAATCTCGCTTTTATATTTTCAAGCTCTTCGGTTTCAGGATTTTGATTTAAATTGATAGTTCCGCCACCTACTTTTTTTATAAAACTCTGGTTGGGTAATTTATTTTTACATATTATTAATTAATTGTTATAAGTTTCTTTTATGTAAATATGTTTTCTCTAAAATAAAAAAAGTTGGCAGTCTGGCGGTCATAGCATTAAAATACCTAAGACCCATAACTTTGCGTCCTACCCTTTCAGATAGTTTGCCTTTTTCAACTTTATAAAATAGTTGTTAAATTAAAAAATATTCCTTATATTATATATTCCCCATATCCACTAAATTTAGACATAATTTTATAAATTTTTTATATCTCCTTTATTTAAAGTACTTAGAATAGTTGGATGAATCAAGATGTCAAATATTGAGATCTAACCCCTCTGATTCTTTCCATCCTAATATTCACCCAACGTTTGCCTTGAAGCCGGCATAGAACAATTATTGAATCATTCTTTGGTAGTATAATTATACCAAATAAGTTACTTAATTACTGAGCATTAACAACCGTCTCCTGACAAGTTTGTTTTAGTATTTCTAAAAATACCTCCACTAATTTAGGTTCAAACTGAGTGCCGCTTCCTCGCTTAAGCTCCTGGATAGCTGTTTCTTCGGTTAGGGCTTTACGATAGGGTCGGTCGGATTTCATGGCATCATAGGCATCGGCTACGGCCAGGATGCGGGCACCCAGGGGAATATTTTCTCCGGATAATCCATCGGGATAACCTTTGCCATTATACCATTCGTGATGGTGTCTGATTAATGGCCTGATTGGTTGTAATAATTCTATAGGCTGAATGATGCCCTCGCCAATAAGAGGATGTTTCTTTATTTCATCGTATTCCTCGCCGGTTAAACCCTTAGAATTATTTAAAACAATTCCCCTTACCCCAATTTTTCCGATATCGTGCAGCATTGATGCATATTTTAATAACTCTTTCTCTTCTTCCGGTAGGTCCAGCTTTTGGGCGATTAATACTGTATACTCCACAACTCTTGCTGAATGGCCATGAGTATAGGGGTCTTTTGCTTCGATGGCCTGGGCTAGTGCTTTTGCAATTTCAAAATAACTATCCTGAATTTTTTGATATAAGCGGGCATTATTAATAGCGACTGCCGCCCCCTCAGAAAAGGACCTTAGTAAGTCTATTATATCGGGGCTAAGGGAAGTATTTTCTAAATTTAGAACCCCTATTACTTTATCTTCTACAATTATAGGAATTATTAAAAGTTGTTTTATCCGCCTACGAATTATCTTTATTTTTGAAAAATGTTTGTCACTTTCTAAGTCTTCAATATATAAGAATTTTTTGTTCTTAACTACCCAACCGATAGTATTTTCATTTTCGGCAAAAGTAATCTTATCAATATTTTTTTCACTCTTATCATAGGGAATTTTAATAAAGAAAATACGTTTCTTTTTATCTAAAAGCATAATTGAACCCCTGCCTGCACCGCTTATTTTAATAGAAAAATCTAAAATAGTTTGTAAAATATCATCGAGTTTTAATGTCGAACTAATAGTTCGGGAGATCTGATAAAGTACGGATAGTTGGTCTTTAGATTTTTTTAACTCCAAGGTTCGAAATCTAACTTTCTCCTCTAATTTATTACTAAATTCTTCTAACTTTTTCTTGTTTTGACTTAATTCTTCATTTTTTTCTTTTAATATCTGACCAAAGTTTTTACCGGTAATAAAGATTAAAGTAAAGGCCACTCCTATAAGCAGGATGGTAGTAACAATATATTGACTATCTTGATAAAGATAAGAGGTTAATTTGAATAGACCTTTATAGGGGATGAGATTAAAATATTCTAATAAAACTATAAGACTATAACTAATAAAAGCGATAGAGGTAATGATTATTCCTTCTTTGGGGTTGGAGAAAACACTGGCATAAAGGATGATAAAGACATAAAAAATGACCCCAATCCATAGTGCGCCACCAATATAATAAAAAATAGCGGTCATGAATGATAGTCCTATAATATAGTGGATAAAATTGAAGCTCTTTAATGTTTTAAGATTAATTTCCCTCTTTTTTATAAAGTATTGAGCTAAGTAGCTATAAGCAGCCCAACCAAAAATAAGAAATAAAATTTCTGTATAGAGAAAAATTTGGAAGAGATATTTTAAAATAAAAGTAGCAATAAAGAAAGCTGTTAAAGTAAAGTAGCTAAAAGTAAAATCAGTTATTAATCTTGCTTTTATATTTTCAAATTCTTCGTTTTCAGAATTTTGATTTAGATTGATAATTCTCCAGTCTCCTTATTTTTATTTTTGTAGGCATAACTATATGATTGCAACCCCAAAAAGCAAACAAAATGGTAATGTAGGGGCACGATGCATCGTGCCCACAGGAGAAATTAAGCAATAATATGGCGCGGGAACAATTCATTGTGCCCCTATAATATAATTATAACCAAAAAGTCATAATTTACTATAAAATTATTTGCAAGGTAACATATATATAATCTGTTGAAAATATTTTTAGCTTTTTGGGAAATAACCACTCTATATAATAATACATATACTACACATTTTATAAAAATCCTTCTTTTTTATCAATATTTGCTGAATTTTTTTATTTATTAATTAATTGCGGGATAAAAAGCTCAAAAAAACAAGAAAGATGTTTGCTAGTCTCTTTGAAAGTAGCTCGCAAGCTTTGACTCGCTCTACCCCCTCTTCCGCAAAATAAATTTTCTTCCCCAAAAAAAGAACAAATAAAAAAAGAGGATTTTTAATATTTTTGTAGAATATATATATTAGATGTAATAAAAATCTAATCTCTGCCCCCCAATTTATTATTCGTCAAGATAAACGAACCTTAAACAAGTTAATCAAAACACTCCTATGAAGATATGAAATATAAATTATAAGGAGGGAATAAGGTGAAAATCGGAATGATGTGTCTCTGGAATGCCGCTAATGGTCCTTCCATTCATGCGGAATTGTTGGGTCGAGCCTGGGTGAAATTAGGCCACCAACTTAAAATATTTTCTGCCCAGAAACATCCTGATGCCCGTCCGACCTTTCAAGAAGATGAGGATTTTGTAATCAGACATTTTAGGGTTGATGAAGTCATACCATTTACCCGGGCGACTTCCTTTGATCCTTCTCCGCTTTTAAATGAAGAATATGAAATCTTTGTCGCTCAAAATGTAGAGAGATTACCTGCTGAAAAACTACTTGAAGTCTTTCCCCAGATTAAGAAAAAAGCAGTTACTGTCCAGGTCGTCCATGAGGGTAAAGCCCCGGAGGATCCCCTTTATTACCAATTTGACTGGGATGCTATTGTATGTTTTGACCAGCGATATAAAGATTATCTAATCAAATCTTTTCCTGCTGAAAGGATTCATATGATATCTTATCCTTATCACCCTCTCAAGCTGGGGAATAAAAAAGAAGCCAGAAGAAAGTTAAGATTGCCCCAGGATGAAAAAATTGTATTCTCCTTTGGCTTCAGGTCAAAAGATGTTATATCTGCTTTACCTTATCTAAATGAATTAACCCAAGAATATCCTCTCCGATATGTAGTTATTACTAATCCCGAAAGTGAACTGGATGAATTATATCAGGCGAAGAAGAAATACAATTTTATAGACCTTAAAGTAAAGGCTCTCCCTTTAGATGAGCTATATGACTATCTGTATGCTTCAGATGTGTTGCTCATTCACAGGGAGTCCTCCCAAAAGTATCCAGCAGTGGTGTCCAGTTCGGTCTGCCAACTTTTAGGTTCTGGCTGTCCCATACTGTTTCATCAGTCAAACTATGTAGAGTTACACGGAAATGAAATTATAAAATATCGCGACTTCGAAGATATGAAAACTAAACTTATTGAGCTGTTCCAGGGCAAATTATTCAACCTTACCAGAATAAAGGATTTTTTAAAGGACTATGAAGCGGAAAGAATTGCCGAGAGATTTATAAAATTATTTGAAGAGTTAAGAGAAACTCGAGAAAGGAGGAGAAGATGATATCCTCATTTAATCAAACTATTCAAAAATTAGGTGATGGTGAAATCATTTTGCTGGACTCCGGAGATACTATCTTCAAGATGGATTCTTTTATAGACAATCCTGTTGTAAAACCTCAAGACCTGGGGCTAATCTGGAAAGAAGATGATATGCTAAAAATAGGGGCTGTTTTTAATGCGGGAGCTGAAATCTTTCAAGATAAAGTCATCTTACTACCGAGATGCCACCAAGGATATCGGAAAGGTAAATTCTTTGATGAAAAACTCAGCATCAAGCGCTCTTACCTGGAAAACTATATTTCCGAAGTTTTGCCTTTGGTGAGTGATGATGGAATTCATTTCAATCGATTTCATAACATGGCAATCCGGGGTGATGGCACTGACCACCAGGACTTTATCTACGGGATAGAGGACCTTCGAATTATTAAATGTAACTGTAAATATTTATTAGTTGGTTGTGGAAAAATTAAACCTCCTTTTAAAGGCAAGAATGCCGACCGAATTGCCATTTACACTACCGAAGATTTCGTAAATATTTCTTATCATGGCCTGGTGGAATCCTTTGATTCGCGTAATGCCATCCCTTTCTCTGAACCGATAAATGGTCGTTATTATATATTATTGCGTTTCCATCCTAATATTCACCTTGCTTGCCTTGAAGCCGGGATAGAACAATTATTAAATCCTTCTAAATATAAAAAAGAGTGGGGAAAGTTCTATAAGAAACGTAGCCAGAATATTCTTTTAGAGGCGGGATACTTGCCTCATGAAAAGGAGAAAATTGGCCCCAGCGTTCCGTTAATCAAAACCGATAAAGGTTGGTTGCTTATCTATCACGGTGTGGGAGAGATAGAAAATAATATTTGTAAAGAATACGGGTTATCTAAAAAGATTAAAAGGGGATACTCAATTTGCGCCGCCCTGTTAGATCTGGAAAATCCAGAGAAAGTTCTTTGCCGAACCAGACATCCAATTTACATTCCTTCAGCTCCTTATGAATTGTATGGTGATGAGCAATATCCGGTAGATGTGCCAGCCGTGGTTTTTCCAGTAGGGGCAATCGTGAGAAAAGATAAGCTTATTCTCTATGCTGGGGCAGGGGACAAATACATCATCCTCCTAAGCTGCAATCTGGATAATTTAGTTAATTATCTATGCAAATTCTGTCAGGGGACACCCCTTTGATACGGTTTTCAATTAACTAATTCTCCAATTTGCCAATTAAAAATACAGTTTACAAGATGTATTAGTCGTTAGTGAATAGTTGTTGGTATTAAAATACAAAATACAAGATGTATGTTAGTTTACCAGTTAGCCGGTTTACCGGTTAACTAAATTATCTCGTATCTTTCCCCTTTCATCTAAAAACTAAAAACTAACAACCAAAAACCAAAAACTTTTCTCTCAAAAAAGAAGGATTTTGCGTCACCCTTGTAGAACTTTAACTATAGTATTTAAAAAATATTAAATAGGTAAATTAAAGGAGGAAAAAATCATATGGAAAAGAACGAAGAGCGCCGTACTGGAAAAGAACGAAGATCAGGGGAAGACCGCAGAAAATTTAATGACCCAAATTACAAAGGACCTGAACGAAGAAGTGGTCAGGACGGAAGAACCGGCGAAGAAAGAAGAAAATCCGAGAAATAGCATATCCTTTCAAAATAAATAGTTAAAAAAAATGTCTTAGGGACGGTTGCCCTAATGCCGGATATTACCCCTTCACATTTTAGAAGCCAGGCAAATGGAATTATTAATTTTATGGGGGGTTTGGGAGCACTGCTTGTTTTTTTTGCGGGAAAACCTCTTTATGACAGTAATATTACCTATCCTTTCATCGCAGGCGGGTTATTAATGTTGCTGGCTAGTTTAATAGTGGTATTTACCATTAAAGAAGACAGACCCTTTATCGAAGAGGAAGACAGGGAAGGTAAAAAACCAGCAGTCTCTTTCCGGGAATCGCTCTCTGCCTTTTATGAAAACATTAAAGATATTTTTTCAGGTGATAGAAGCCTGTTTTTCATCCTCTTTTCTATATTTTTTTGGTTTGTTGGTTTTAACAGTATTGAGACCTTCTTTACCAGCTATGCTAAATTTTATTTGGGGATAAAGGAAAGTACCGGTGCACTTGTGTTAGGGGTGTTTTCTTTGTCGCTTTGTGAATAATAAAACAATTTTATGACTTTCTCAAAAAGAAAGAAAACCCGCAGCTTAATCGCAACCTTATTTTGTCTGTCTGTTGCCTTTACGCTTCTTGCCACCTTTTGTTTGCCAAGTATATTCTCTCTGGTTTTCGCAATGATATCTTTAATATTATTTATTGCTCTTATTTACACCTTTTTTAACAGAGAGAAATATTATTAAAAGGAGATGGTATAATGAAACCTGTACAATATAATTCTTTCCTGCCCCACCATTTTACTACTTTTATTCTTTGAACTCGCAACTTGTAACCTTTAAACTAAAAACTTTTTCCAAAATGAAGGATTTTTAAAACTTGTGTCGAATATAAAAGAGTAAAGTGTGAGGCAGCCATCTTGCATCTTGTCTGTCTATGCTAACAAATATCAATAATGCGTCTTCGGAAGAATTTTTTCAGGCCTTAAAGGTAAAATAAGCCTCTCGCTCAGAAAATGATTATACTAATAGAAATAGATGAATTAGGAGGATTTAAAAAAATAAGATGAAATACAAGGGGGTCTGGGAAATATTAATGAATTTTATCCCCATAGCGGCATTCTTCCTTGCGTTACTAATTGGGGGAATAATGATTGCCATTCTCGGAATAAGTCCCCTGATTGCTTACCAGGCCCTGCTCAAGGGTGCATTTGGGAGCATGAATGCTATAGCAGACACGGTAGTCAAGGCAACTCCTTTGCTTTTTGTAGGGCTGGGAATCTGTATTGCCTTTCGTGCCGGCGTGTTAAACATCGGAGGGGAGGGCCAGCTTGTAGCCGGGGCTCTCTCTGCAACTATAGTTTGTCTTAACTTTCCAAATTTACCAGGCTGGATGCTAATTATAATTGCTTTGCTTGTCGGGCTCTTAAGCGGAGCAATATGGGCAGGAATTGCCGGATTTCTTAAGGCCTATTTTAATGTAAACGAAATCCTAAGCACCATCATGCTGAATTATATTGCGGCTTATGGGATGAATTATCTTCTTAGCGGACCGATAATGGACCCGCTCCAGATAAAGCTTGGCTCTTTTATCCCCCAGACTGCCCGTTTAACTCAAGCAGTTGACCTTCCCCGCCTTATTCCTACCCGCCTGCATTTTGGAACAATAGTTGCAGTTGTTTTTGCTATTCTTGTATATATTTTTCTCTGGCGGACGACAATAGGGTTTCGTATTCGCATGATAGGACAGAATATACAAGCCTCGCGAGCGTCCGGAATTAATGTACAGAAATATATGGTCCTTGCTTTTATCTTGAGCGGAGCTTTAGTAGGGTTAGGTGGAGCAATTGAAGTGTTAGGAGTTCATCACCGGATATTTACCGACGGTTCTGTATCGGGTTTTACCGGCAGTGCGGGCTTTAACGGGATTGTGGCTGCCTTGTTTGGCCAGCTTCATCCTATTGGGACAATCCCGGCTTCCCTGTTATTAGGGGCGCTTCTTACCGGAGCAAATAAAATGCAAAGAGTAGTGCAAGTGCCTTCCGCATTGATTGGCGCTTTAAACGGTCTCATTGTAGTCTTTGTAGTAGGAAGTGAGTATCTACGCCGTCGCCAGACTCGACGAGTGGAACGAACCATGAAAGTAGAAAATAATTCCAAAAATAAAAATAAAAATAAAAAGGAGAATAAATAAT
>JABUBK010000288.1_pt1 | contig 11736 bp, 13 predicted proteins | sample 7332671 | NCBI WGS metagenome assembly JABUBK01 (sample SAMN07256342, study PRJNA390944) | subsurface metagenome | isolation source: Methane hydrate marine sediment | place: Pacific Ocean: Eastern North Pacific, ODP site 1244 | collected 2002
CTTGCGGATAATAATGACTTAAGGAATTGGGGAGACTTAATTAAAGCTAAAATTAAATCTAGCATTGTAGTATTGGGGACAGAATTAGATAATGGTAAAGTTGCATTATTGGCAATGGTTACCGATGATTTAGTACAAAAAGGTTACAATGCTGGAAATCTTATAAAAGATATTGCCCCTATTGTTGGTGGAAAAGGTGGGGGTAAGAAAACAATGGCTCAGGCTGGGGGTCCAAAAGTAGATAAATTAGACCAGGCATTAGAAAAAGTATACGAAATTGTTTAAACAGTTTGGAGAATTGAATATTGCGAATTTTAGGAATAGATTTAGGCGAAAAAAGAATTGGAATTTCTATAAGTGACAAATTGGGAATTACCGCCCAAGGATTGCCTACAATTAATTCAATTAACGAAATAGAAGATTTAAAAAATATAAAAGAAATTATCGACAAATACGGGGTAGAAAAAATAATTTTAGGTTTACCTAAAAATATGAACGGGTCTTTGGGTAAACAAGCAAAAAAGGCCCTATCCTTTGCAGAAAAACTTAAATCATCTTTTCAACTACCTGTAGAGTTAGAAGATGAAAGATTAAGTACAAGTAAAGCTGAAAAATTTTTAATTGAAACTGACCGAAGTAGAAAAAAAAGAAAAAAAGTTATTGATAAAATGTCAGCAATAATAATTCTCCAATCTTTTTTAGATAGAAGGATGATGAATAAAGAGATAAAAAAATGAACTTTATTGGTAAATTATTTTTCATATTTTCTTTGATTTTTTTGATTGCTATCTTATTTATTACCGCTATATATTTCCCCTTAGAAGAAAATTCTACTACCCAAAAAGTTGTTAATATTCCCTCTGGTGCTAATACCAAAGAAATTGTGGACTTATTAGAAAAAAATGAAATAATTAGAAAAAATAATTATATATTCAGAACTTTAATCAAATTATTGAAGTTGGAAGACCAATTAAAGTATGGTGAATATAACCTCAGCCCCTCAATGAATATGCTCCAAATATTGGATAAATTAGTAAAAGGGGAAGTAATAGTATATAAAATAACTATTCCGGAAGGTTATACCTATACTCAAATTGCAGAACTACTGGATAAAAAAGAGGTCGTAGAGAAGGAAACTTTTTTAAAATTAGCAAAAGATAGCGAAAAATCCTGGGAAGGTTATCTATTCCCTGATACCTACGAAGTGCCTAAAAAATATGGAGCAGAAAATATGTCTAAAGTTATGTTAGCAAACTTTAATCAAATAGCTATGGAAAATAAATTTACAGATAAAGCTGAAGAAATTGGATTTTCTTTAAATGAAATCATTATTTTGGCTTCAATTATTGAAAAGGAAGCTAAGTTTAGTGAGGAAAAAAATAAAGTATCATCAGTTTTTCACAATCGATTGGAAAAAGGCATGAAATTACAATCCTGTGCCACCATTCAGTATATTTTGAAAAAGCCGAAAGAAAGATTAGATGAAAACGATTTAAAGATAGATTCTCCCTACAACACTTATCTTTACAAAGGTCTTCCTCCAGGTCCAATCTGCAATCCCGGCCTCGATTCAATCATAGCCGCCCTTGAACCGGAAGAAGAAGATTATCTGTATTTTGTGTTGGGAGAAAATGGCAGACATATATTTTCCAAAACCTATCAGGAACACCTAAAAAACAAAAAATGACAAGTTTTGTGCCAGGCACCAAATTTGTCATTTTAAGGAGAAATCTTATGAAACCATTAATAATAGGTATTGCCGGAGGAACCGGTTCAGGCAAAACAACAGTTGCCTGTAGGATCTATGAAAGCTTAAAAGGAATAAATGTGGTAGTACTTCAACAAGATGCATATTACATAGATTTAAGCCATCTTCCTTTAGAAGAAAGAAAGAAAATAAACTTTGATCATCCCTCAGCTTTTGATAGTGACCTGTTGATAAGGCATTTAAAGAAATTAATTAGAGGACAAGAAATTGAAAAGCCCATATACTCGTTTACTGATTATACTCGAAAAAAAGAGACAGAAAAAGTACTTCCCCGGGATATTATAATATTAGAAGGTATTTTAGTGTTAGAAGAAGAAAAAATAAGGAACCTATTGGATATAAAAATTTATGTTGATGCCGATGAAGATGAAAGATTCATCCGAAGGTTAGTGAGAGATACAAAGGAGAGAGGGAGGTCAATGGAGTCGGTAATTGAACAATATTTAAATGTTGTAAAGCCAATGTTTTTACAATTTGTGGAACCTTCTAAAAGATATGCTGATATAGTTATCCCCCAGGGTGGACTAAATGATGTAGCAATTGATATAATAGTAAGTAAAATAAAATTCCGAACTTAAAATTAGTATATAGTATATCGTATATAGTATATAGTAAAGAAATAGCGGATAGCGTGTAGCGTATAGGATACAGTGATGAGTAATATGTAATTAGTAATAGGATTATAGTTCTAAATTTACAAGAACAGGTTACTTGTTACATATCACATATCACACAATTCACTTGCAAACCAGCTAACTAACTTATTTAATTGGGAAATTGGTGAATAGGGAAATTGGTTAATTGATATCAACTGGTAAACTGGCTAAGTACGTAGCTAATTGTAAGCCAAGCGACTAACGATCAAATACAGGAGAAATTAATTGTTTGAAATATTAAAACCAAAAGTTTATGTTAATTCAGTTTATAATATAGACTTAAAGAAACTAAAAAAAATAAAAAAGATAAGGGGTATTATTGTTGATTTAGATAATACTTTAGTAGCCTGGGGGGAGAAGGAAGTTAGCCAAAGAATTATTGATTGGGTTAAAGAAGCAAAAAGATTAGAATTTAAACTTTGTATAGTTTCCAACACCAATTCTAAAAGAGTTGCAGAATTTGCAAAAATATTTAATATCCCTTACCATTCAAAATATTTTAAACCTTTTAGTATAGCCTTTAATAATGGCCTTAAAATTTTAAATACAAAAAAATCTGAGACAGTAGTAATAGGAGACCAAATATTTACCGATATTTGGGGAGGTAATATATTAAAACTCCTAACCATTTTAGTTGTTCCTTATAGTTAAAAAGGATTCTATGGGAACATTACTTCATCGTAATTTTGAAAAAATTATTATTTCTTTTTGGATGAGAAAAAATATAATAAGAAAAGAAATTGACAATTGGCCAAAGTAGTTTAATTTCCCAATTTCCCAATTCACCAATGCACCAATCTACCAATTGTCAAATCAAGTAATTAGTAAACTAACTAGCAAACAGGGAAAATGGAAAACCGGTTAACTAATTCTTGAAAGGAATTAACTATGTTTTTATTTTATAGACTATTGCTAGCTCACATAATTGCCGATTTCCCCATGCAAACTAAACAAATATTCAAAGTAAAGACTAATACTGAATGGGGAGTACTAATTCATACCCTGATAGTATTAATATTTTCCATTCTCTTTGCCTTCCCTTATTTAGAAGACCCCAAAGTTATAATAATACTTTTGGTTATCTTTCTGTCCCATACTGTGATTGATAAATTAAAAATGGAATATTCGAAAAAAACAAAAAATCAGAGTATAAGAATACTATTACTTGATCAAGCTTTACACATATCAATTATTGCTATATTAACTTTTAATTTTGCTGAAAGTTATTTATTAAGTTCACCGTTCAATAGTGCTTTTTTAAATTACTTGATAGATATTTATAATAGTGATATATTTATTGTAAGTTTAATAGGATATATCACTTCGGTCTTTTTTATACCAATTTTACTTATATACATAAAAGAAGGAGATATTCCTACTAACCTCCCAAAATTAAGAGAACAAAAAATAATAAATATAAAAATACCAACAAACCAAGCAATAGATAAATTTTATCGTTTATTTTTAACTCTCTCAGCTCAGTACTTAGAGGATAAATATATAATTGTAATTTTTATATGTTTTGTAATCATAAGCTTTATTCCCTATCAAATGAGTGCAAAAAGAATGGAAAAGGTATATAATTCAAAAAGGATTATTAATTCATCATTGGCAATATTTATTGGAATAATATTAAAAATGATTTAGATTCTCACATGATACGAGCAATGGAGGAGAAATGAAAAGAACAGCAGATAAGAATATTACCGGAAACTTTTTATTAGATATATTAAGTAATAAGGGTTTAATTACCAATGAACAGTTAGATAGAATTTTAAAAATTCAGAAAGATAACGGTAGTAAGGACCTTCACAAAATAATTATTGACCTTGATATCCTTAAAAAAGACGAGATGATGCTTGCTTTAGCTGATGAAATTGGAGAAAAATACGTAAATCTAAATGATATAACCATTGACCCCATCATAGTAGTTCTAATCCCGGAAGAGATGGCAAGAAGACATCAACTTATTGCCATAGACAAAAATGAAAAAAAATTGGCTGTTGCAATGGCGAATCCTTTAGATGTTTTTGCCCACGATGAACTTAAAATAAGATTGGGATATGATATCGACTCAGTATTGTCCTACGGTGAGGATATCGATAAAGCCTTAGATGAAGTATTCGGAGTTACCGGTGAATGGGATCAGGTAATTGGTAAAATTGAAAACATGCAGGTAACCGTATTGAAAGAAGAAGAAAAAGAGGAAGCTGACATTTCTGCTATAACTGAAAGCGAAGAGGCTCCCATTATTGCTCTGGTTAACCTGATAATTTTAAGGGCAGTTAAAGAGAACGCCAGTGATATTCATATAGAACCGTTTGGTGAGGATACCCTTAAAATTCGTTACCGAATAGACGGAATATTACATGATGTGATGTCTCTCCCGCGGAACCTGCAATTGGCGGTTGTTTCCCGAATTAAAATAATGTCTGATTTGGATATTGCTGAAAGAAGATTACCTCAAGATGGTAGAATTCAGGTGAATGTTGGGGGAAGAAAGATTAATATAAGAGTTTCAATCTTGCCTGCAGTCACCGGAGAGAGTGCAGTTTTAAGAATACTGGATCCCTCGAGCATCTTATTAGAATTAGATTCTTTAGGTTTTTCTCCTGATATTCTTCCTAATTTCTTATCATTAATAAAAAAACCTAATGGTATAATCTTAGTTACCGGTCCGACAGGAAGTGGAAAATCTACTACACTATACACCACGCTAAATTTGCTAAACTCCACCGAAAAGAAGATTATGACTATTGAAGACCCGGTAGAATATAAATTAAAAGGAATCAGCCAGGTGCAGGCCAAACCCAAAATCGGGCTTACTTTTGCCTCCGGGTTAAGAAGTTTCTTACGGCAAGACCCCGATATTATGTTGGTAGGAGAAATTAGAGACAAAGAGACAGCTGAAATTGCTGTTCAGGCAGCTCTTACCGGACATATTGTCCTGAGCACCCTTCATACCAATGATGCTCCCAGTTCAGTAATAAGATTAATTGATATGGGGATAGAGCCTTTTCTAATTTCTTCTTCAGTAATTGGGATTATAGCTCAAAGATTAGTCAGGAGGATATGTCCTAAATGTAAGAAAGAGATAAAAATAACTCCCGATATGAAAAAAATTCTGGATGAATATGAGATAAGCAGTAATGAGATAACCTTATATAAAGGTGAAGGATGTCCTTATTGTAAAGATACCGGATATAAAGGAAGAGTCGCTATCTTTGAGCTGATAGTAATTACTGAAAATATTAGAGATTTAATTAACAAAAATGTTACTACCGGAAAACTAAGGGAAGCTGCTGTTAAGGAAGGAATGTGTCAATTAAGGGAAGATGGTATAAAGAAAGTTTGCGAAGGTATAACTACTATTGATGAAGTTTTACGAGTCGCTTCAGCTTAAGGATTGAAAGGAGTGAATCAAAATATCTCTTAATCAGAACGAAGGAAATAATTTAGAAAAACTAAAGATGCAAATATTGCAATTAAATGCCTTAAATAATATTTCTTTGGAGCTAACCCGAACTACAGATTTAGATGTTCTGTTAAATAAAATAATAAAATATGCTGCAGTAATTGTAAAGGCTGAAGCCGCTTCCATATTACTTTTAGATGAAAAAAAGAATGAATTATATTTTAAAGCAAGCCTGGGTAAAAAAAGTAAAGAAATAAAAAAATATAAAGTAAAAGTTGGTGAAGGAATAGCTGGCTGGGTAGCGGAAAAAGGAAAATCTCTAATAGTCGAAAATGTTGCTAAAGATACGAGATGGAATAAAAATTTAGATAGTGCTACAAAATTTAAAACTAAATCACTTATTTGTGTTCCCTTAATTTTGGAAAAAGAAATTATGGGAGTAATGGAAGTAATTAATAAAAAAGATAAAGAATATTTCGATAAGAATGACGAAGAAATTTTGAATTCTTTTGCTAATCAAGTGGTAATCGCCTTATGGAATGCAAATATTATAGAGGATTTGAATAATTATTTTATACATATTACCGAAATATTAATCCAGGCATTGGAAAATGAATCACTTGGTCCCAAAGGATATTTTATGAGACTGGCTCGACTGGCCACACAAATTGGTAATAAGATGGGAATAACCGGAAAAGATTATACTAATTTATATTACGCTTCTCTACTGCATAATATAGGTAAAATAAAAGTAAGTAGAAAGATTGATATTAGCTTTAAAGCAAAAGATAATTTTCGTTTGGTGCAAAATGAAATTAGTTTACATCCTATAGTAGGCGCAAACATGCTTAAGCAGATTAATTTATTTAAAGATATAATTCCTATTGTAAAACATCATCATGAAAATTATGATGGAACAGGTTATCCTGATGGATTGAGGGGAGAAAAAATTCCTCTTGCTTCACGAATAATAGCAGTAGTTGAAGATTATACCAAAATAATTTATAATAAACTCATAGAAAGTCATTCTGAAAACGATAAAGCGTTAAATAAATTATTCTCTTTCGCCGGAACAAAGTACGACCCAAAAGTTATCAATGCCTTAAAAGAAATTATTAAGACATGATCTATAGTATATAGTATCGAGTATATAGTATCGAGTAAAGATACCATTGTACCGGTTCCCCGGTTTATCAATTGAATAGTTTCTTTCTTATCTATATACTCAATACTCGATACTGATTTAGAAAGCGAGGTGAATCTAACCAATGGCTACCTTTGTCTATAAAGTCCGTGACCGATCGGGTAAAATCTTTACCGGAAACATGGAAGGAGAAAATAGAAACTCAGTTGTTTCTCGTCTAAGAGAAATGGATTACTTTATTACTTACGTCAACGAAAAAAAGAAAAATATTCTATTTTCTAAACAAATAAATTTTTTCCAAAACATAAAACTCAGAGATCTAACCATATTTTATCGACAATTTTCTACTATGGTTAATGCTGGTTTAACTTTAGTAAATTCATTAGATATTTTAACTGAACAAGTGGAGAACAAAGCATTATCGAATAATATAAAGGTAGTTAAATCTGATGTTGAAGCAGGTTCTACTTTAGCTGATGCCATGGCAAAATATCCTCAAGTATTTTCTGAATTATATATTAGTATGGTTAGAGCGGGGGAGATCGGCGGAGTATTAGATGATATTTTACTCAGAATTGCAGATTTAATGGAAAAAGATTTTGCCCTCAGGCAGAAAATAAAATCTGCTATGAGTTACCCCTCTTTTGTAGCTGGTGCTGCAGTACTAATGTCTATCTTTATGTTAACCTTCATTTTACCCCAGTTTGTAGGAGTATTTGCTCAGTTTGGAGGAGAGCTACCTGCTCTTACCCAGTTTTTTGTAACCTTAACCTATTTATTTAATAAATATTGGTATATATTTTTTATAGTTTTTGCGGCCTTGGTTGCTGCTTTTTTGGCTTATATAAAGACACCGAATGGCAAATTAAATTTTGACAAGTTTAAATTAAATGCCCCTATATTCGGTGAAATCAATAGAAAAGGTGCTATTGCCAGGTTTACCAGAATTCTCGGAACCTTGATTAAAAGCGGAGTACCTATTTTAGAAGCATTACAAGTATCCTCTAATGCTATAGGAAACTTAGTAATATCTTCGGCAGTCCTTGGTGCCAAGACAAAGATAAAAGAAGGACAGAGCATCTCAAGTCCTCTGGCCGAAAGCGGAGTATTTCCACCTATGGTTACTCAGATGATTATGGTTGGTGAAGAGAGTGGTGAATTAGAAGAAATGTTAATTAATGTAGCAAAATTTTACGATCAAGAAGTAGATAGGACTGTAGATAATCTAACCTCAATCATTGAACCGCTTATGATGGTATTTATCGGCTTAACCATCGGAACCATGATTATAGCTATGTACCTGCCGATTTTCAATATGGTAAACCTAATCCGATAAAAAACAAAACGTAGGGGTTCGATTCATCGAACCCGCAAGGACCACTATTATGGCTGTGGAAGCTAACACACAAAAAATAACCGATGACCAAATTAAAGAATACCATCCCTTGGTAAAGAGTATTGCTTATAAATTTAAAAATTCTGGCGAACCATTAGAAGACTTAGAACAAGTTGGTTATATTGGTCTAATTAATGCCATAAATCTTTATAATCAAAACCGGGTTATAAAATTTATCACCTATGCTACCTGGCTTATCTCCGGTGAAATCCGTCACTATATCAGAGACAAGCACCAGGTAATAAAAATTCCCAGCTGGATGCTAAAATTAAATAAAAAAATAGACGAATTTATAATTTCCTATAAAAAAGAAAATAATAGATTTCCTTCCCTTTCTGAAATTTCTGAAAAATTTAACCTCACCGAAGAGGGGATAAAAGAAATCCTAAAAGCTCGGGATGCAGTTCAAATAGTTTCCCTTGACCAGGAACATAGAAAATATAGTTCTGGCAGTTATCCTAATATAGAAAAAATAAAAAGTAAAAATTACGAAACATTTAAACTACCAATAGAAGATATTATTACTTTAAAAACTGCTTTTAGCAAATTAAAAAAATTACAGCGAAAAGTAATCTATTATATTTTTAAAAAAGATTTAACTCAAACTAAAATAGCACATAAATTGGGTATTTCTCAAAGGCAGGTTTCCCGAATAAAAGATTCTGCCCTCAAAGAATTAAAAGAAGATATCGAAAGAGATTGAAGGGCGGAAGGAGTATTATTGTGGAAATGGATATGCATAAAGAAGTTACTGACGAACAGATTTTAAAATTCAGGCCTTTAGTAAAAAATATTGCTTATAAATTTAAAAACTCTGGCGAACCATTAGAAGACTTAGAACAACTGGGATATATTGGCCTAATTAATGCAATAAATCTTTACAATCAACAAAGAAAAGTGAAATTTGAAACCTATGCCTCCTGGCTTATCTCCGGAGAAATCAGGCATTATATTAGAGATAAACACCAGGCAATTAGAATTCCTCACTGGATAACTGAACTGAATAGAAAAATAGATGAATTTATAGTAAAATATAAAGAAGAAACCAAACAGATACCTTCCCTTAAAAAAATTGCAAAAGAGTTTAACCTTACCGAAGAAGGAGTTAAAGAGGTATTAAAGGCAAGAGATGTAGTTCATGTGGTTTCTATTGACCAGGATAATCGTAATTATGATTGCAATGAATATCCTGTATTAGAAAAAATAAAGAACGACCACTATAAAAGCTTTCGGCTGCCTATAGAAGATTTGATTGCCTTAGAATTAGCTTTAAATAAATTAAAAAATTTACAGCGCAAAGTTGTTAATTATATTTTTATAAAAGATTTTACTCAAAATAGAACAGCCAAAAAACTGGCAATTTCTCAAAGACAGGTTTCCCGAATAAAAAACGAAGCTTTAAAATCATTAAAAGAAGAATTAGAAAATAACAAAACGTAGGGGTTCGATTCATCAAGCCCGTAAGGAGTTTAAATATGCTCAAAAAAAAGGCTGTAGTAAAATATCAAAATGGAGAGATTATAAAAGGCTGGGTTGAAGATTTTCGACCCGACAGAGAATCATTTATTTTATTCCCTCTTATTGAATATAACGAAGAAGAAAGAATTGAAATTAAATTTTCTTCTCTCAAAGCAGTATTTTTTGTAAAAGATTTTATTGGAGATAAAAATTATAAAAAAGTCAAAACCTTTGATGTTTACATTAAGATAACTCCCAGCCAGCGGAAGTTAATTGTAAATTTCATAGACGGGGAGCATTTATATGGTACGAGTCATGGTTATGGTAGACATAAAATAGGTTTTTTTGTATATCCTGTAGACCCAAAAGATAATAGTGACAGAATCTTTGTAGTTCATGCAGCAGTAGAGAGTGTCCGCCTGATGAAAATCGAAATTTAAAAATAAGAAAGGAGCATACAAATGATTGCAAATAAAATTGTAGTAAAATACAAAAATGGAAAAATCGTAAAAGGTTGGTCAACAGATTTTGGACCAAAAAAAGAAATATTTCATCTACACCCTCTCGAAGAATACGGTAAAGATGTTTTAGGAATAAAAATCTCATCTATTAAAGCAGTCTTTTTTGTAAAAAATTATAAAGGAAATAAAGATTACAAAAAAGCAAGAACCTTTGACGGCTTTCCCAAAGGAATCCCCACTGAACGTAAAATAGTAATAATTTTCAAAGATGGCGAGAATTTCTACGGTACTACCCATAGCTATAACCCGGAGAGAAAAGGATTTTATGTCTATCCAATTGACCCCAAAGACAATAATGAGAGAGTTTTTGTGATTAATCCAGCGGTAAACAGTGTTAAATTTCAAAAATTCAATAGCAAAGACTTCCAAATACACGTCTACGAAACCGTATAACCTTCTCTTTCTGTCATTCCCGCGAAAGCAGGACGTAAATAAACGTGTTTTAACGCACTTTTTTAATCAGGTTGGACTGTTTATACCTTTAAAACGTAAAAAATAATTCCTAATAAACGATGTTATAGTATTGTATATTATCATTTATTATTATCAATTATCGTCAATTTGCTAAAAATCAACTATTAAATTACCCCAAATCCTCATTTTTACCCAAAAATTAGCTCTATTTTAACGTTTAAAATAACCCCTCTCTAAAACCCTTATATCCCAACACTTACAGATCCCCGTCATTCCAAATACTAAATACTGACGACTAACGGCTATTTTAACCGGTAGACTGGCCGACCCGTACACTGGTAAACTTATTATCTTAGTTAATTGGTCAATTGGTTAATTGGTGAATCGGTCAATTATCAAATTAGCAATTTTGCTAATTTGATACATCCTGTCTAAAAACACTACCATTTGGGAATAATATATATAAAAGGGATAGACAGTGAAAAACAAAAAAGGTTTTACTTTGATCGAACTAATGGTAGTAATTTCTATCATTGGCATATTAGCTTTATTGGGATTTAGGCTTTATTTAAATCAACAAGATTATGCTAAAAATGCTATCGTTAAAGCCAATGCTGGAACTGTCCAGACTTTAATCCAAGCAGAACTTGCAGATACAGGTGTTACTCTTAATGAAGCTGTAAATATAGCAACAAAGGCAGGGTTACATAATCCATTTAATAATGTTTATATGAAAAATGCTGGAGATTTTCCAGACGAAGATGAAAATCTTGCTCCTGGTAAAATTAAGATTACATTATCTGAGGACGGAGTTTTTTCCATCCAAGGATGTGGACCTGACGGCCTACTCCCCAATATACTCACCGCAAGAAGATAAATTTATCATTCCTACGAAAGTGGCAATCCATTATTCCCTCTCCTTACACTATATGTTAACTAGCAACTTGTACCTTGCAACTTTTTC
>JABUBK010000289.1_pt1 | contig 11729 bp, 14 predicted proteins | sample 7332671 | NCBI WGS metagenome assembly JABUBK01 (sample SAMN07256342, study PRJNA390944) | subsurface metagenome | isolation source: Methane hydrate marine sediment | place: Pacific Ocean: Eastern North Pacific, ODP site 1244 | collected 2002
TAATTAATGTTTTAGGTATTAATCGTAAAGCTTTTGAACTATTAATTAGCTCTATTACTTTGTAAACTATTAAACTGGTGTGAAAGTAATAGAAACTATTACTTGAGAGCGATGATGAACTATTAAAATCTTACAACGAACAATTTCGTAAAGAACACTTTTTACTTTATATACACGATTTACAACGATTATATTGTACTAGTATCAAAATACCACGATCGTTAATACATTTACGCTATTAGATTTAAGGACACACCCCCCTTAGTAACTAATAGCTATTATATAAGGGTTTTGATAACCTGGTTGTGGCTTTAGCTAACCGAAATATCTCTCTAGATATTAACCGGCTAATAGAGGCAAGAAATAACCTATAAGAACAAGGTTAAAGGTATTTTGATCGAATAATATATGAAACTATCAACCAAACGATATTAGTTGCGATAGACTAACAGTATTAAGATTAACTTCTATAGCTTATACCTATTTACTGTCCTACCTCTAAAAAAACGATACCTACAAAAGATTAAGCTTTTGTAGTAGTGATACAACAATAACAGCGAGAGGCAGCTATAGAACAGCGAGATTGAAGAATTCGACTAGCCAACTACTTGGAGGAATCAATAGTTATGCAGCCCCTTTATTAAGATAACGACAACGACGACGAGATTGAACAACAACCTCCACTAAGCACAGTACCCTCCGTGATAGAATAAAGTAGCAGGAATGAACGCAAAAGGAAGATGATAACGAGATTGTTAGAAGGGCAAGAACAAGCGGAACAGGTAAGACAGAAGTACTGTTGATTAAAGGGTATTGTGCGAACTACTAACACCAGGAATTGTCTCTACAAGAAGTCTTGGCGCTTCGCACAATAGAGAGGCAACGACGACGACGTGGAGGTGGTGGTCAAGCTGTACATACTGTGAATGTTGTTCCTCACCAAAAATGTATGAGCCGAAACATGATAATGATGCATGACGTTGATTTTTGTGGTCATGTGATGAGGTACAGGTGCTAGAAATGAGGTGCACTCTAGACATTCCCTCTCATAGCGCTGCATTACGTGTCAGTCAGGCTTCCTCCGCAACCAGATCTACGTGGACATCATTCCACCATCCTCGCAAAGGCATCCTTCGCGGGGACCCCTTCTGATAAGAATGTTCTCTGCACAGCTCCAAACGACACGTAAGCTCCATGGATATGCCAGAAAGGGTTGGTAAGAACCCCATGCAAAGCTTGTCAAAGCTTGGTGAGGCTTATGTGAAATTGTCATGGCACAAGCATGAGGTGGCCTCGAATCGACCATCCCTAAATCGAAACGCCCCAGGTGTTCTGGCCACTGGAACATATAATTCGGTGTCCAAATATCGTATGGTGACGCAGCAGCAGCAGGATCTACACCAAGAGAGGACTGATGTGTATCGTGAGGGAAGAATCTCATTTCGGAAGAATCCATTGCACCAATCGGGATCTTCCAGCAACCCGCAGATGCCCCTTTTCTATCCCTCACCATACCCAATTCGATGGACCATGTGCTGGAAATCGACCTCCACACTACTCAAATACCTCGCGCTCTCGTAAGCCTTTTCCATGAAATGGCTTTGTCTCCCTGAGAGAAGATCTGGAAGCCTAATACTAAGGTTTGAGCATGGCATAGCTTGTTTTCTTGTGGCTCACGAGATTTCAGCTATGTCGTTCATGGCACATGGGATAAGATATAAGGAACAGCAAATCTCGAGGCAAGCTTTCTGGACAGCTTCATTCACGCTTTTACTCCTGTAGACATTCTCTTCATTCTTTCCTACATCTTTCATTACCTTGTTATTCAACCACAGTCACTCCTTCGAGCACGGCCATACTTAACAATGCCGAAAGTTCACTTTTCAATATACATGACAGTCATATTTCTCCTTTTATGTTCAATATCTTGGGTACAGAGCGAGACGATGAGATCGCGCGCGGCCATCAGAGATGCAGAAGACAGAGACGAGTTTGTCGACAAAATGTTTCTGGAGATCTTAGATCTCGAAGAGCAACGCCGGAGCCAGGAACAACAGCCGATCCAGACTTGGAACCCGTCGGATGCCGAAGACGAAGAGAAAGCGTTGGCTGCGGCGTTCGCGAAGGGCTCGAATGCCGATATTCTTGATGCTTTGAATGATGAGTTGGAAGTGGAGACGTATGAGTTCATGAAGGACGATACGGAGTGGGATTCGGATGATGAGATGAATGATGGCTGAGATCTATCCTGGATTGGAAATCAGGATGCAGCCAGAAGTTCGGGCAGCAACGAAATTATCGCGATGGTCCAGTTGTCTCAGTCGTTTCCACTGAACAAGCTCGCCAAATGGTGGCTTCGGATGGAATTATCAGCTACACCTCGAGTTCTCGGCACATCTACTACACTCACCAAGAACTGTTCTTCTCTTTGACGCTCAGCATGACTGGGATCAACTACTGAGAATTGAGCAGGGCCGATACCTCATTCATCTTTGAATCACAGATGGTCAACAAGAACACATTCTCAAGAGACGACCACCAAGGACAGGATTACTACAGCATCAGGAACCAGTCTCGAATATCCGTTCACGACCATCTGACCTCGACACATACGAGGCCTCAATACCACACCACGAGGAGGATCCGGTTATCCTCCACCCAACGCCCAAAATTGCAAGAATAAGCTCTCTTGCCATCGACATAGACATCCTGATTGAGTACCTCGACCACCTAAATCTCATTCAAATCTCGTCCGGCCCCAATGCTGTGAACACTTCCCGCAGATTCTATTAGCCACGGGCCATCGAACAAAGCGTGAACCTGACTGCATAGCACAAGCTGCAAGTGAAAGCTCAACTGGATTTTACGAAAGCAAGACATTGATTGTCGACAGGAGCCGTACTCCATTCCATGGTGCTCTCAGATCGTACTCAGAAAAAGCCACATCAATCACACTATGATTCGTCATTCGTCGCCAAACTTCACGTTGTCGTTTTCATATGGACCTCCTAAGATGCAGCCGGGCAGCGCTGAGCACGCCAGCCTCCCACCACTGCTTTTCAAGCATCAACATTCACTCCACTGTCCCGACTTGGCTAAGAAGAAGAAGAAGCAGGAACCGGGGAATCGCAGTCGACAATGCCGTAGTCGACTGTTTATAGTCATGATGGAGAGGCAACTGAGGATAATCACACGTCCATAGACCTGATTTGGACATGGACTGTGATCGGGAGGTGTGGGGGACTATTCTGATAGGGAGTAGTAGAGCGAGCTGTTGGAGAGGAACGAGACGAAGGCATGGGTTAGCTTGAGGGACGAGGGCTAAGATAGCGGAGGTCTTCAGTAGGAAGTATTAGGCAGGCTTTGGACATATGTCCCGTACGTTAGATCCGGGGAAAATCTTTAACAAGGCTCCTTGGAGAAGCTAAAAATCTACAGATTGACTGTCAAGTTCTCCGCTGAATAACTTCATTTCCACTCAATGAAAGTCGTGTCGCATCATATGCCCGAATCCGCAGACTCGTCCCTTAACTTCCAGCTCCGGCAACAGAATCACCGGAGAACCCCTCCCTGACCGCTCCGAAAAGCACAAGATCACCATACCTCCCATCCTTACACACTGCCATCTTCTGTCTCCCCTCATACTGCATCCCGATCTTCCTCAGAACCTTCTGGCTACCCTCGTTCCAACCATACGCGTCCGCGTGAACTCGAGCAACCCAGGGGAAAGCATCCCACGTCCACGCCAAAAACGCGGACGCCACCATCGTCGCAAAACCCTTCCCCCAATGTTCCTCGCCAAGCCAGTACCCCAGCGCCACGACGTGCGCGTGTCTCGAGTCACGTTCGAGACCAACGGTGCCGATGGGCTGGTCAGCCAGACAAATAGTGTAGTTGGAAGGGAGATATGCAAAGTCTGGGCTGACCAGAGGGTGGTCACCGCGGGCTTTGAGATATTGAGCTGGGTCGTTGCAGAGGTTGATCCAGAATTCGGCGGCGTCTTCGGTGTAGGGGTGGGGGAAGCGATCGGTCAAATTTTCCCAGATTTTGCGGTTGTTGCCGTGGTGGCTGAGGGATTGTTTGTCGGTGGATTGGAAGGGACGGATTGTTATGTTGTTTGGGAGGGTGATGATTGGGATTGGGAGGGATGGGGATGTTGGGGAGGTGATGGGGGTGGATGAGGACATTGTGAAGGCTGGGTTTTGCCAAATGTCAGTATCTCTGCTACCAGATGAAACAAGATGCGATGAAGCTGTGACAATTTTGATCAAGTTTAGCAAGATAGATCATTTGCGCGACGCGTGGGTTGTTATAGAGCGACTATATAGAGTCATCTGTACCTGTGCAGGGTAGCATTGCATGAGTCAGGCCCTTCTGGGTCGGAGATTAGTGTGTTCGTATGTAGTAGACGTCGCCAAGCCATCTCTGGACTGTGGTCAACGGATCACAACTCGGAGGAGCAAAGATGGACATGGTAGTGATGGTTGTCTGCTGGGCTCTCAATATTTCTCCCTCACCAAATTTTGAGCGCGCTGAAAGTGAACGAGCATGTCAATAATTGCTGTAGGTATGCTACCATCGCTTACCGTCGGTGTCAGGTGCTTCGTTATGTTCATTAGAATGCGCGGCAACGGATTTACACCAACTTGATTCGTGTCTACCTTGCGAGGAGCATTTTCGGTATTCAAGCTACAGCCCACAGAGAATCATTTCACTGCTTGTGCAATGCACATAAACAGGAGGGCTTCCAGGATTGAAAGCATTTCCACGAGAAGAAACAAGCTGAAGGGGCCACCTGGGCGTCCCGGATATCGGACTCCGAGAAAGAGAAGGCGCGATCCGTTGACCATGATGGTGCTGCTCCATGGGGATAGATATGACTTGACCACGCGCGATGTGAGTGCAGTCTTTTTCAACTTGAGGGAGGAGTATTCAAAGTTAGTACTCTGTACGTGTATAAAGACGACCACGAGATTAAGTTAAAAGGGGATGCAACACGGACAGTGTTGAAAGCGCTACCTGGCAAACTGGAACCGATGGGGAGGGTCTTCTGAAAAAGAGTCGTTCTGAAGCAGGAGCGATGGCGTTTCGCGCACTTGCACGTCCAGCCTTGTCAAACAGTGGAGCCCAAAAGAGGAAGCTACAGCCAATTCGATGTGTAAATTACGTGGTGAGGAAGGCGCTCGACTCCATCGTGCCCAGAACGGCGACAAGGTTTGGGGTGCTTCAGCCTTCAGTGCTGCCGTGTCTCTTCCGGCTCTGGTGCTGGTGTCTCAGCTCATCCCGATCCCTGCAAACTTTGCCTGTCGCTTTTCCACACTGCGGCTGAATACCATTTGCTTGGTGTACGGAGTACTTTGCTGTCGTTTCGGATGCTGACACTCTTGCTGTTGTACTTTGCATCCCTGAATACCTTCTACCAGTCCCTTTCTTCACGGTGACAGTAGCGACAACAGCGTCGACATCCTCTCTCTTCGAGTAATCTCCATTGAATCAAGCCATCCACAAGTCGCTCGTTACTGGCTACCGACAAGTTGCGCTGAATCAACACAACCATTAACCGCTGTTCCGCTCGATTAAAACCACAGTCTACTTCGCAAACATTCGACTGCAACAAGCACCGAACCCGAGAACAAATAACATCTCTGATTGTACACGCGTCTTTGTCGAGTCTGCAAACACCTCGTAGGTTGTGAAAGAAGAACGTCTCGAAGAGGGCGCAGCTCCCCCAAAACCTGCGCTCTGACAACAAAATGCCTGCACTTGAAGACAAATACATTGGCCTGGCTCTGGCTGTAACCTCAACACTCGGAATCGGCGCCAGCTTTATCATAACAAAGAAGGGTCTCAACGACGCCGCCGACAAGCATGGTTTTGAAGGAGATGGTTTTGCATATCTCAAGACCCCCCTATGGTGGGCGGGAATTGTTTCGCTTGTTCTAGGAGAAATCGCAAACTTCGCCGCATATGCCTTTGCTCCTGCTATTCTGGTCACTCCCCTCGGCGCATTGTCAGTTCTTATCGGAGCAGTCCTCGGTGCTTATTTCTTGGACGAACAATTAGGAGTATTGGGCAAGCTGGGATGCGCAACATGTTTGCTCGGTGCTATCATCATCGTCTTGCATGCCCCTCCTGATGAGCAACTGGACACGGTGGACCAGATTCTCGCTTATGCCATAGAGCCAGGTATGTATTCTTGTGCACACCAGCATGGCGCTTACTGACAATTCTGACAGGCTTCCTAATCTACTGTGCGATCGCTACCTTCATTGCCCTCCTCATGATCTACAAGGTCGGACCTGTGTATGGAAAGAAGAACCCTCTGGTCTACATCTCGGTTTGCTCGACTACCGGCTCTATCTCAGTCATGTCGATCAAGGCTTTCGGCATTGCGCTCAAGTTGACCCTTGGTGGTAACAACCAGTTTTCTCACCCATCTACGTACGCCTTCATAATTGTGTCGACAATATGCATCCTAACACAAATGAACTACCTTAACAAGGCACTGAGTCAGTTCCCGACCTCGATTGTGAACCCTCTGTACTACGTCGCATTTACCACTGCCACGTTATGCGCATCTTTCATCCTGTTCAAAGGATTCAATACGACGGACGTGGTTAACACTCTGTCCCTTCTCTGTGGATTTCTTGTCATTTTTACCGGAGTCTATCTACTGAATTTGTCCCGAGCAGACCCTGATGGACACCGGTTGCTGACTGGCAAAGATGGCGAGGTTGATGGAATTCCGACAGATGGTCTTACATCGATACAGACACGGCGAAGCATGCAAGCCCGGAGGAGCAGTTTCGACCCACATCGACGAAGCAGTAGTCTTACTTTCAGCCCGGGTGGGATCCGGCACTCGAGCCGGGAAAGTGCGGGACTCATGCACAACTACGATATGGAGCACAACGCATTTGGGTTAACGGATCTGGTAGAAGATCCAGAAGAGCTAAGGCAGCCAAATGGAAGTGCCAGCCCGAGAAGTCGGGAACAAGTGACGGTGTACCACGACCGGCCAAATCGAAAAGCGACGGATAGATGATAGAACATCTTGTACTTGTAACGATTTTCATGCATAGCCATGGCGATATGAAAAAGGGTTACGATGGGGTCTGTGCATATTATTGACAGACATTTAGTGGGGGGTTTGGAGCAAGCAACCTGGGCTCAAGTTCTGGCACGTAACGCTTGGGGCTATCAATTTCACAAAACCATTTTCGATTCTTCTCTTTTGCTTGATGAATTGCTACCACTATTACTTCGTAACAAAGGGGAAGGGGAGAACGAGTACTACTACGGAGTATGAGGGTTGGAGCCAATCAAGGCATCGTCTCCCATGACCCAAATGTCACAAATCTTGAAAGTCTCCGGCCACGTTCAATTTCAAGTTCTTGAGCAATGATCGCATGTGTCCACATGGCCGACTTTCCATTGGATCCAGCCTTTTGCATGTGAGCCATCAAGTTCATGCCACCTTCTTGCTCTGGTTCTGGCTCGCGTCGCAATCTCTTCATCATGTTGCCCAAACTTCTCCAGCGCAAATTCAGATTCAACCTCATGATAGCCGGTTTCGAAATATCCAACCAGCATCATGTCCCCGTCCCTCGATAAAGGTGCTGCCGTCGACACCACTGAAAGACCAAGTAGCTTCAAGATGCCTGGCACCCCCTCTGAGAAGGGTACGTATGCGCCTATCCGTGACTTCGTCATGCTTCAGACTCGAGCGAACACTCTGGATAGAGAGCTAGATTGATCGGGCGAATACTATTACCTCAGTCGTGCCTGACATTCTTCTCATTTCCACCAGCATTTGCTGTTCTTCTCACTCTCGATACTCTTCTAGCATTCCACTCTTACCACCCTCTCACTATATCCACCTACATTCCTATGTGCCCAAGCAACATCTATACACAACTGACGTCTTTATGCCACAGGAGTGACCATGGTTGATACGCCTGACCATATCGAGGCTCCGACATCTTATTTCGATGACCAATCCTTGACTACAGCCCCAAAGCAGCATCGCACAACAATCTCTAGCAGGAGGCTGACAGGTCGTTCTGACCGGCCTGGCTTGACTCAAAAACTTTCAAGTTCAAATCTGAAGCCGCAAATGTCTAGTGATAAGCTTGATAGTCCAAGTTTGTCTGCCAAGCCATCCCGAGAGGATAGCGATGCATCGAACTTACTCGATCAGGTAACTCAATGGTTGCAGGACGAGAAAACCAGACGTGGTCTTGTTCCGTCTACAAAGGATGAGGGCGTAGACCCGGACGCGCAGCCTGTTCCCTCTGATCAGGATCAGTCTCTTGAAAAGCTCGAATATATTCTGAAGAAATTTGCTGCTTCATCGTCCATTAGCGCCGCCCAAGCCCAACGTCAACCTCCAACGCCTAGTCCTCGTGTCTATGGTCGACGTGCTTCCATTGCCAGGGCCTTGTTGAAGAGCAAGAACCGAAGCACCCATGCCTCCGATACAGATGGAGGTGATGCTGTTGCTACCGTGCCACACGTTGAAGCTTTACTCGATAACACCAAAACATTGTCATACTCTGGAGGGGCTCCTGATCCCGATACTGATGATGCAGAAAAATCGAAAGACCAGAAGTGTTGGGATACCTTCAAGGAAGATACCGTGCGTCTAACTCACACTTTGGGTCTGCGAGGTTGGCGTCGGCTCGATCTGCAATATGCCTCTGCCATACATATCGAGCGTCTCAGTGGAGCTATGACCAATGCTGTCTATGTTGTAAAACCTCCAAAGGATTACACTCTGATGCAGAGAAAGGACGAAAATGGAAACCTTGTTCCGATAAAGAAGCAACCCAAAGAATTGCTTCTGAGAATTTATGGTCCCAATGTCGAACATCTTATCGATCGCGACAATGAATTGATGATCTTGCGTCGATTGGCTGCAAAGAACATAGGACCTAAGCTGTTGGGATATTTTGACAACGGCAGGTTCGAAGAATTCTTGCATGCCAAAACTCTCGGCTACGACGACATACGGGATCCATCGACCTCGAAGCAGATCGCTAAACGAATGAAAGAATTGCATGATGGTGTTGACCTTCTTGAGTCGGAAAGAAGGAGTGGTCCGTTCGTCTTCATGAACTGGGACAAATGGGTCGACCGTGTAGAGCAAGTCATAACCTGGCTGGATCAACAAGTCCATGAGGCGGCAAATGGGACTGGATCTGCGCCTGCCAGATACACACGGAGAGGTCTCATCTGTGGTGCTGAATGGAAAGTATTCCGCAAAGCATACGAGAAGTATCGTACCAGGCTTGTCGCAGAATGTGGTGGTGAGTCCGGGCTGACTGACCAACTTGTTTTCGCTCACAACGACACTCAATATGGCAATTTGATGCGCTTGAAGCCAGCAGATGAGTCACCTCTGGTCCAGCCCACGAACTCACACAAACAGCTTGTTGTCATCGACTTCGAATATGCCAATGCGAATACACCTGGATTGGAGTTTGCAAATCACTTTACCGAGTGGTGTTACAATTACTCCGATCCTCAACAGCCTTGGGCTTGCAACACGAAGACTTATCCAACACCTGAGGAACAGCACCGTTTCATCAAGGCTTATGTCATGCATCGCCCTCAATTTGCCCCTTCAGCATCATCCACACCGAACATGGAGGCCAAGGAAAAGGCAGGTATTCCTCCGTTTAGACTAGATGCTCGAACTCATTCCAGTGGCCCTGGAAACGACTATGATGCTGACGAACAAATCCGAGAGAAGGCACAAGAGCGTGAAATCGAGCGATTGCTGCATACTACCAGACTGTGGCGTACTGCTTGTTCTGCGCAATGGACTGCCTGGGGTATTGTTCAAGCTAAAATTCCCGAACTTGACAAACCTCGTAAGAGATCGATTGCAGCGAGTATATTGGACAAGGTCAAGCAGAAGGTACACGCTTACTCTGATCCTTTAGATGAGGACGTTAAGGAGATAAAAGAAGACTCCAAGCAAGATCGACCAGAAAATCGTGAGAAGGAAGAAGCACACCTAGAAGGTGACGCGACATTGGGAGAGGAAGATGATGAATTTGATTACCTGGCATATGCTCAGGACAGAGCTATGTTCTTCTGGGGTGATTGTGTCCTCATGGGTATCATCGAGGAGAAAGATCTGCCAGAAGAAATGCGTCCACACATCAAATATGTGAAGCACTGAGTATCACTAGGTCGCTACCTAGCGTGCTGAAGAGTGAAGTTGTTTGCCTTAGCAAGGCGTACCTGGTTTCATAATATTGCAAAGAACCATCACTCTTTGTAACCAAAACCTACACTCCGTTCGATCGACTCGTTTCTGCAAATTTTTAATTTTAGCAACCTGCGATAACCCTACCCCGATTTCAAAACTGCACTGTTGATATCTACGCACGACCACGATTTGGCCTACAAGACTCGGCGATAGCGACAATGGCTCCAAAACTACAGAAAAAGAAGTTCGACGATGGTGTCTTTTGTGGTCTAAGATCAGACACACCAATGGTGCCTCCCAAAAGTCCACGACCTTCGCTGACAAGAGAAATTGTCCAAGGCACTGACCAACCGGTTGCTCCTATAACCCCATCGCCGAGACCACAGTCCTTGACATTACCATTCCAAAATCGAGACAGAGCCTCCCACTTGATCTCAGATGAAGAGTTTGACAAGATCATGAGACAGAGTGATTCTGCAAATCCAGTACCACGAATTCCATCAGGTATTCCTAGTCACCTCAGTGGACTTGGCATCAGACGGACTGCGTCGACCACGAGAAACCCAAGAACTTCTTTGTTTGCGCAACGTCCAAGACCAGCTTCAGCAAACTTTGGTAATGCGGTACATGCGGCTGGCCATGATGTGTTTCCACGACCTGCATTTTCACGGGACCCTACACTTACAGCCTTGCCGAGGCCGCCGACTAAGAATGACATGGCTAGTACGTGAGAGAATACCTAATTATACGACAGTGGCTGACCTTCACTAGTATATCCTTCTCAGAGCAATATCAGTCCTCCTGCAGCCACATCAGGCATCGACGACGCAGTCAACTACAGCACTGCGGCTACGTCCACCTCTCGATCAGAAACTCCCGCCCTCCGAGCACCATCACGTCTCAAAAGCAATGAACAGGACATTCGAGGTCACAAACGTCAATTCTCACTCAGCCTAGCCGCAGCAAACATGGTCGAGTCAGTCAAAAAACGAATCAAGAGACCAGACTCTCCAGCTCCCCGAAACTTACGAATCTCAAATCCAATGAACTTCTCGAATCTGACCGATCGGAACTCACAAAACATCAGCCCATACATTTTCCCTTCTTCTCCGATTCTCTATCTCATGGTACGGGCGGGATCCCGGGGGTATCAAGTGCCAATACCAATACCCCAACCACATCATTGGCAGGTACCTAATCATATCCAACGTATCTTAAACGTCGGGCGGGCACCCGAATACCCTGAAAGTGCCTGCCTGCCTAAACGCGAAGAGCGCTTAGTCCTCATCCTCGGCTTCATCGTCGCCTTCTTCAGAGTGGCAGGTTAGCCAGGTCTTTCGTTTGTCGTCGCGATCTGGTTCTGTTTGGGTTTCGTTGTCTGAGTCTTGGTCCTCATCGTCCGTATCCACCGCAGCAACTCCCACACCCACACCGACACCAACACCAACACCAGCACCCACACCGGCAGCAGCACCGACACCGGCAGCACCAAACCCGCTTCTCCTCCTCA
>JABUBK010000290.1_pt1 | contig 11729 bp, 20 predicted proteins | sample 7332671 | NCBI WGS metagenome assembly JABUBK01 (sample SAMN07256342, study PRJNA390944) | subsurface metagenome | isolation source: Methane hydrate marine sediment | place: Pacific Ocean: Eastern North Pacific, ODP site 1244 | collected 2002
AAAAAATTAAAAATCTTTCAATTGGCCAACCAAAAAATATGAAAAATTTTCAAGAAGAATACAGGATCCCCAATAGAAAATTTCAGATTTTTAAATTAAATTGTTAAAACTTTTCAAGTTAAAACTTTTAATTTTAAACTGATTTAAAAAATATTTTTGTTTACATTTATGCCCAAATTTTAAACGATCATAATAAAACTTTATTTCAATATTTTCGTTAACTTTAAGTTTTCGGGCAATTGCCTCATCTAAAGTATAATACTTATAACGCCCATCTTTAGTAAGGAATCTTAAAGTAATACCCCCAGTAATCATAAAAATTATGTTATGCGAATCAATATCACGCATTGCTCTTTTGGTCTCTAATTTTTTAAGGCCTTTAGGATATTTATTTGTTTTTTTGCACTTTAAATATCTCTTTTTATAAGGAGATAAAAAACCAGCATAGAAATAACTATGAAAGGAATGAAGAGATTCTTTTACTTGTTCTCTAGTAATTTCATTATATTCTATATATAAAAGCCAATCTACAAAATCTTTATCTTTTTTCCGATATACAAACTCACTTTCAGACATTAGAGAATGTCGTTTAATCTTTTTTTGAGGAAATATGACATGTGTTAACTCATAACGAGCAACTCTAAAGATGTCAGCAAAAGTCTTTAGAGAACCTTCATTAGTATAAATAAAACTATGTTTCTTTTGAAAAATTTCATATTTCGGCATATAGCCAAAACCAATAACATGAAAGTGTCCCATTTCTTTTAATTCTGTTTTTAGAACATCTTTAAATCTATGATGATGATAAAAAACAACAGAAGCAGAGATATAAGGAGAAATATATTTTTCAATAAATCTTTTTATTGATTTATGATAATTTTTCATAGAACTAAAATCCGGGATAAAATTTTCATGGAAAACCCCATGTTTATCTATGAAATTAGGATTAAAAGTTAAATGTTTAGGAATAAGCCCAGAGCGATTTACTTCATTAATGAATAAAAACCTCTGAAAATCAAAAACTTTATTAGCAATTGCTAAGGCCTTAATATTTGAAGCTTTTCTTACACAGGAAGGACAAGACAATTTACCACAAGAATTATAAAGTATCTCTTTAGTTCCTTTAGGATTTTGTTTAGTACTTCGAACACCAATAATTTCCCCACAAGTGTCTCTAGTGATATCACCAGTACCAGCCCTTAGGAATCCTTCAGGTAATTCGGGAGAATCCGCATTCAAATAATAGGAAACACGGGAATCAGGATCATATATTTTCTCAAATTCAGAATCCAAATGGCCATAATCACTTAAATTAAATTGATTTAGAAAGAAAGGAGAAACAATATTTTTATTTTGGAAAAATGGTTTCGTATTAGCAAGAAACAAATCAGAAATTCCCGACATGGAATTATTATTATTTTGCTTTTATTTAATACTTCTCTTTTCGAAAAGCAAATTTTACTTTTAGTCACCCCCTTTTTTTTTTATAAAAAATAAAAAATATTTTTGAAGCAGCCTGATGCTAAAATCTTAAAAATGTTTTGAAATCATTTCAAATTAAATTAAATAAATTAATTTTCAGATTTTGGGGGATCAAACCATAACTAATTTGGAAAAAACATTTACCAAAAAAATAAACAGTATGCCTCATAGAAGCATACAAATATTATTCTAAGGAAGGATAGCTAAAAGAAGATTTTTTTCTTTTTTTAAAACAATCATAGCAAACAGCATGATGATTTCCATCATAATAAACACCTTCAATACCATCACCAGATATTATCAGACCACATCCATGACATTCTTTAATGGTCATTATAAGGCACTCTTTAGAACTTTAATTAATTCTTTAATACAGGCAGCATTATTTTGTCTGAAAACTTTTCCAGTTAAAATTTTATAAAAATATCTTAAATCTTCAGAAAAGAAATTTTTAGTGTTAACATTGTTAACTTTTTCATTGTTAACAGCTTTATTGTTAACATCAATTAAAGTTTTTTTCTCAGGATCATATTCAAATTGACGATCAAAATCATATTCAGGATTTTCATTAAGTATCATAGGAACATTAGCCAAATCTTTATGGATTTTAAGAATAGGGACTTTCACAGAGTCCAGCACTTTCTTTTTTGCCCGCATCTCTTTCATGTAATTTCTCATATACTCAGCACAAGCAGGACAATTCTTTTTGCCCTCAATTGCTTCATTTTTTTTACATCTTTTGCATAATGCCATCTTTATCACCATTTTGAACAGGACATACACCCTTTATAGGATGAAATAAATAGAAATATTCACAAGAATCACAAGATATTTCAGTAACTTTTAAATCTGGAAATTCACAATAAGACATTCTAAAGCCACACTTAGGACATTTGAAAAGGCTGAATAAACACATTATCCAAAGACACCTTTAAAACCCATATCATAATATGTTTGCTGATAAGCACTTTCAAAAGCTTGCTTAGGATGATTAAGATTTAGTAAAGCACTCATATAGGTTATATGGTCATTTAAAACAGAACTTTCATAAGAACTCATATTAAGCTCATCTAATAGCAAATCAATCATATCATAAGTTAAATCTAAATTATTGCCATCCTCTAAATCCTCATCATTTAATTTCAGAGCAATTTCACATTTTACGAGCAGGAGTTTTTTTTCCCATCTATTCAAAAAATAATTCATTTTAATTAATCAACCCTCACGCAACCTTTAAACTCTAAAAACTGTGTTAATACCTCATCAGGAGTCCAATCTACAAAACAATCTTTATTTGAACAGTAAATTTCCATGCCACTTTCTAAAAGCTCACTTCCACAGTTATTACAGAAAAAGCCAGTTTTATTTATTTTAGGAGACATAATATTATTATTCATGTTAACTATTTAAAGTTAACAATTTTTAGTTAACAGTTAACAAATTTAGATAATTTTAATTTTAAATTTTAATTTTCAATATTCCAAATTTTGAATTACTTTTAATTTTCAAAAATATCAACAAGTGAACTTGATTGTTAACTTTTTGTTAACTTTCTCATCAATAATTTGTTATCAAAAACCGATATTACCCCCCATCAAGAACTCATTATTTTAGGTTTAAACTATTCTGAAATGTTAACAAAAACATCATTTTAAAGTCAAATGTTAACATTTTTCATGTTAACAATACAATCACAGAGGCACATATAAAAACATTAAAAATTAGCTCTATTATCAATATAATAAGACTTCAAACATTCTAAAGATATACACTTTTTACAACATTTTATATACTTTTTATGACATTTGGTGCACTATATTTACACTACAATTTCAAGATAGAAAAAATAAGCCATATTTTTATGGAGATTTTTTGATTCTCAAAAAATCTTTTTTTGTAAAAAACTAAAGATTAAGCTATTTATTTTCGATTTTAGAAACTTTAAGTTTAACAATAATTTAGCATCTTTTATCAAAAACTTTTAAAAGAAATCTATAAAAAAAGCAATTACAATTAAAAAAAAAAAAGTTAATATTTTAAATTAATTTCAATAAAATTGATATTTATCGCATTGGTAATTAAATAAATGCCTAATTGATTATAAGTCATAATTTCAGAAATACCATCAATATGAACATTAAATTTAGCATCTTCACCAATTTTAAGAGATTTTTCAATCATTTCTTCAAAACTCATGTTTTTCACCATATTTTTTATTTTTAAAAAAAAAAGAATTTAGGAGCTAATGAGGGAATACTAATCGGGAAACTAAAAGCAGGATTACATCCCTCAAAAGCTTATTTTATTTGAACAATCATATATCCATTTTCGTCTTTCTGAAAGACAATTTCACGCCCAATTAAATCAGTAAAAGGAATTTTGTTCTCTGTTTTAAACCGAGTTAAAGCGAAATTGAAGCTACGATTAGCTTTAAGGGATTTTCTCATCCCCTCAATTTCAATCTCTACAGTATAAAAATTACCCTTATCCGAAATAACTTCTTTTGGTAATGAATTAAGGATAGCCCGATAAATAGCATTTTTTCTTGGTCGTAACTCAGGAAGGATTTCACCAGCTTTTATAGAAGCTTTAATACTTGCTTCTGGAAATTTAGCCCAAACAGGGACTTCTTCCTCTTCAAAAGTGAAAATCTTTTCCACTTCACCTTCAAGATCGCCTGGAATATTTGAACCCTCAGCCAAATCTTTTAACTCATCTTCAATTATTTTTAAGTTATTTGCTTTTTCTTTTTCAGAAAGAACAGGACCTAACTCTTCAATAAAAGAATCGTCAAATTCTTCAGATTTTTCTTGGTCATCTAAAGCCTCAATATCATCTAAAGTTACTTCTTTTTTATCCTTTTTACCCATAGTAAAACAACTCACGAAAATACTTTATTATTTTTGATAAATTTATTGTTAACATAGTTAATATGAATAATTCATGTTAACTATTTAAAGTTAATACTTTTTTTAATTTAAAAAAAAAAAAGAAAGTTAATTCGAATCATGATTTTATTTAATTAATTCGAGGACTAAATTGCGAACCCTCTTTTTCACATTAACGGTTCTCATAAGCTTAGTAATCTCTTTTTGGATTCTTTTAACCTTTTTATCATAAACCTCAAAGGGATTATCGCCCAGGTATTTTATTATAACAGCCTCACATTGTTTTATGGCAACTTCTCTAAAGGGTAGAATGGCATTAGCCTCACATTTGCGAACACCATATTTTTCGATATAGTTAATCTCATAATCATAAAGTTTTACACCCTTTTTTCCACATTTATATTGCTCATATAAAAGCCCTAAATTCCTTTTACCCCCAGTAATTAAATTATCAATCCATAAAATACCGTTATCATTAATAAAATCAATAGTTAATCCAAAATGGTCAATAATAAGATTTTTAGGGGTCCACTTAGTTGCCTTCTCTAAATCCATAATATTCTTTCTCAAAGTCTCAGCAATTTTTATACCAGCAGGATCAAAATCCCCATAATATAGCAAGACAGGGATAAGACCGATTCCTTCAGCTTGTTTGAATCTTATAATCATATCATTTCGAGATAACATATCACTCCAACCTTTAGCATTTGAAATTGGAATATGATATTTTTCGCAAACATCAATAAATAGATTTCTTACATCTAACTTCTCAACCATCACCTGTATATAATATTTTTGAGATTCCCAGAATGCTACATCTTTTTTTGACTTATCACATTTTTTAACCCACATCAAATAACTAACAAGATAATCTAGGGGTTTTGTATATTCCTCAGTTAGACTTTCTACATTAAAGAATTCTCTGGATGAATCTTGAGCAACAAAGTCTATTGGTAAATAGCCTTCTTTTCTACAGAAATTAATTAATTTAAAACTTTTGTCAAATTGGTCTTTTGTAATAGCCCCAAAACCTTCTAAAAGATAACACCAGCCCCTTGCTGATATTTTATCTTTATCTTTTATGTATCGAGTCCCTGCAATTATATATTGTAACTCTTTCAATTTATTCGCAAAATCCTTAAGTTCTAATTCATAGATATTTTGTTCTTTAACTGTTTTTCTTCCTTTTTTCTGTTTTGGTAATTTTATTTTATAATCCATTTTAATCACAATTTTTCTTTTGTATGCAACCCCCTTTAACGACAGGGGGTAAGCCAGTTTACCTATGCTAATAAATATAACAATTTTAGCCTTTTAAACTACACCAATTTTCCGTCTGGATACAATAACAATAAAATTAACTACAATCAAAATCATTTTTTTTTAAAAATTTATTCGAGCAAATCAGGATTGAAAATTCGATGGAAAAACTCAAATTTTCGGCTCATGATTTCCCTAAAATACAGGAAAGCCCGAATAAAAAACTACATAAAAAAAAGTAACTGGAATTGCAACTAAATATTTAGAAAATCTTTCAGTTTTCTTCTGTTTTCAATTCTTTTTATCTCTTTAGAAACCTTTTCTCTTAAGGTTTCAATTCTCTTTTGTCGATATTCTTCCTTGATTATTTCAATTGTCTCAAGACCCAACTTAATACCTTGAAGAATTAAAATTATTTTTTTATTTCTCATAATTATATAACAAAATTATCTTTTTAAAATTAAATAGCAAAGTTTAGTCCAGACAGGGTCAATATTGTTTTTCAGAAGAGCCAATTCTATTTTTTCTTTAGTACTAATATTAGAATTGGATTTTATAATTTTAGCAAATTTTATACCCTGAAGAAATAATTTCTTAGGTTCAGATTTATAAAATTCATAACTAATTCTTGATTTGTTTCTAGGTTCAATAATTTCATTTGTATCATATAAATGAAAATTCTCTTTAGCATGAATATATGGAATAACCCATTTATTAGATGTGTTAGTCCTTTTATCAAAAATTACAAATCCAAAATCCCAGAAATGCCAATCTTCACTTTCATTTTGAATTCTATTGCACAAAACAACATAATCCCACTCATTTCTATATCTAATATCAATCGAACCTAATTGTTGAGCAGTAATAAAAATTTGAGTATCAGTTTTTCTTAATTGAAAAGCAATATAAGAGCAAAGTACATTTACATAGCTCATAGAACTACGAGAATCAGCAATAGAGTAAAACTCATCCATAACTAATTCAATATGCTTAGGTAAAAAAAGCAAGTCTAGAAGCTTTAACCTTTTATAATTTTTAAATTTAATTTTAAAATTAGAATAAATTAATCGTTGAGAAGCACTCAATACTTCTACTATAAAATAGGTTTTTCCAGAACCTCTAGGACCTAAAACTAAAGTTAAAGGCATAATGATACCTCTATATTCTAGGTTCTTTAAGGTTAGATGTAAAAGAATCGCTAACTTTTCTTTCTTCTTCTAGTTTCATAGAAGCCCATTTGAACGCATCAACAAATTCCAGCCTTCCTTTTCTTTCAAAGGACACATAATATTCCATGACTGTTTTAATATAATGATTAAGGGTCTCAGCAGATTTTACAAAACCAGTTTTTTTACAAGCCTCAGCCAAAGAAGATAGAGAAGCTAAAGCAGGAGGATTTCTGATTTCAGTTTTTAATTCAATATCGGTTTTTTTGAGAAGCATCCCCAACATCTTCATTAAATCAGACTCATTAGAAGCAGAAACAAAGTTTTCCATTAAATCTTTAGCCACGATTATCAGCCCAACTGATTAAAAGATTTTTTTTTCCATTATTGGAATTTAGGAAATTAGTAAGAGTATCTTTAAATTCTTTATTCTTTTGCCTTCTTACTTTAGTTTTATTAATTTTCCTTGATATTTTATGTCCATAATTGGCCATTTATCCCACCAACCCCGGAATCATAGTACCTATTAACAGACCGATACTAAGACCACAGATAACACCAATAATAAGGTCAATCCAATTCTTTTTTACCTCATTAGCCTTAATAATTTGGAGAACAATTTCTTTTTCACAAATTATATCCATAATTGCCTTATCCATAGAATCTTTTGGAGAACCTTTTCCATAGGAGATTTGGTCTCTGGTATCAAAACTGAAGACTATATAAACTTCAAGCCCAATTTCATACCCAATTTTATTGAAATTTAGTTGGAAGTTTCTTTTTTTAAAACTAACTTTTTCAGCCCCAACTTTAATTTTCTTTTTTCCTATGACATTTGGAATCCCACCTTGATTTTGGATAAAAAGAGCAAAATACTTTTTTTCTTTTTTTTTAATAATTATCGACCTCTTTTAGATTTTCTAGTATAACTAACATCAGTATAAACATTTAACGCAGTTAATATAAATAGCATCCCCTGAATAGTCAAAAAAAATATTTGAAAATAGGGAGTAAACGGAATATTTTCAATTTCTAGAGAATACACACCAAATATTAAAGAAAAGGAAAATATGGTTAAAATTATCGGAAAAACTCTAGTTTTTGAATAAAAATAAATCATAAGAATTAACAAAAAAACCATAACAAGAATCGTTAATACAGGAGTTAACATATACAAATCAGGAACTTCAGACATTATTCAGGACCACCACCATATAATTTATTAACTACACCCACAACATAAATAATAGTAAGGCCAAGATATATGAGAGAACCAAAAACTTCAATTGATAATATTAAAGGCATAGATAAGACCGAAACAATAGCCCAAAGGCCACCATATATTATAACACCAGATATAACCTTAACACTCAATTCTGATAATCCAGAACCAAAAATTTGGAGACCAATAAACCCAACAATAACAATAATAACAATAAAAATTCCAATTGCACCAAATACAGGGTCCAAATAAAAAACTGCATCTTCAGTTTGAGTCTCTAAATAGTGTCTAGTACCATTAACAACTAGATAAACATCAGTCGTACTACTTATAATAGTACCAGGAACAACACTTCCCAGAATTATGGAAAACACCATTAAAACTAACATAACAAACAGACTTATCCCAATTAACATTTATACCACCTTAGAATTACCTTTTTTAAAATCCATATAAAATAGAACACTAATAATAACTAAACATAAAATCATAGTCCATAAAGGAAGAAGGCCACCTAACACAGTAAAGGAATTAAAGACAGTTACCCAAATCATGTATTCCCTTAGGTTATCATGGCCGAGTAAATAATACATAACATAAGCAAGTCCAAACATCAGACCGACCCCTATAATCCAATCAATACCAGAATATTCAAATTGAAACAACATTTTTTTAATCACCACTCCCCCTTTTTTGATCAAATAAAAACAATCCCGCAAAAGCAAAAATAACAACAAAAAATAGCCAAACGGGAATTAAAGATGTAATAACACAAATTATTAACATTAATAAAAATATCGGAGCAATAGCTTTTTTACCAAATCTTTTATAAAAAACCATTGTTGGAAAAAGCATAATAATAAGCGAAACCATAATACCTAACAACGCTGAAGTGTCAACATCAAAAGGAAGATCACCATAATCTAACAATTGTAGATCATAGATATAACCTGTGCAAACGGAATCGTTGAATTCATCATCATCATAGATATAAACACCAAGTCTGGCTAGTTCGGTATCAGAAGGCAACGCAACATTAATTTCACTATGCACATTAGAAAAACTTATGAAATTACTGGTCCCAACAGTATAAGAAGCCTGAATATCACCAAAACCACCAGAAGTTATTTGCGATCTAAAAGAAAGGCTCATATCATCAGTAGAAACATCATCAATATCAAAATTAGCATGAATATATTCAGAATATTCATGATTAGTAATAAATATAAATCTTAAAATATCAGAATCATCAAGATAGAAATAACTCTCATCTGGATCAATACCAGAATAGAAAAATTCTAAGGGATATGTGTTATTCCCATCATTTAAGGCCACACCATAGATAACAAGACTTTCTAATTCAAACCATAAATTAAGAAAGGTAATTAGAGAAGGATTTTCAATATAACTAGAATTAAAATCATCATACATATTATGAATCCTAACACCTGAATAATTAACAAAAGAATCAATTTCTACAATATAATTATCAACAGGGTCATAGTCTTCTCTAGAACCATTATTAGAAGAATAAAACATTTTTGAAATCCCCACAGAATCAACACAAAATAGATTGTGAGTTTCCATATTCCAGAAGGAATTTAAAGGGAGTTCTATAAAACCATAAGCACCCCCAGATACAGGAACACAATCAGCATAAATGCCAACATAGTCAACTCTTAGAACGATATTACCGCCAACTTCACCAAAAGCCCGGATTTTAATAGCATCCAAACCAGATTTTCCACTTTCACAAAAGAATTCTTCCTTGAATGGACCAGGACCGCCAACAATTAAATAACAAAGAATAATTAAATTTAAATCATAATCTATATATAGATTAAATTGGATAGCCTCATCTAAAAAAGAACCACCAAAATTAACATAGGAGCCATTAGATAACATATACATATCAATGACACCCCCAGATTTAACAAAAGACAAATCAGCAATTATATTAGCATCACCATGATAAATAGTAACATTAACAATTCCAACAGGACAAGTCCAGATATAGAAATCTATATCAGCAGTAATATTTAATCGTTTTGTAGTTTCAGTGAAATCATCTTTAGAAATACCCATATCATCATCAGAAACAGCAGTGATTTCATATTCCCGATCAGGAATTAAGGGATCAAAATCCTCATAGCCAACTTGAACGGAACCGCCATTTTCACCAGACTCATAATCAAGCCAACCATTAACATTTGAAGACTCATCAGGGACTAACACATTAGGAGAAGTAAAAGCCCATTCATAACGATTAACTTCTTTAATTGATGAATCAGAATCAGTTAAAGAAAAACGATTACGACCCTCAATATATCCAGCAGTCCAATTGAAATCAATACTATCATAATAAGCATAGGAATCAACAGAATTCGAGTAAAAGGCTAATGTATCAACACAATTAAGAACATTATCACCATAATAATTTTCGTCAATAATAAATTCAGTCCCGTTTATTGAAAAACAAAAAGTATCAGTAATAGCATTAAATTTAAATTTAAGATGAACAAAACCAATAGCAGAAACATCAAATAGATTATTGCCACCAGCCCCATTACCATAATAAATTCTAATAAAGGACTCATGAATTCGAATAACCATACCAGGAGCTCCACCCTCTCCTAACCAGACTTCATTGTTTCCGCTAACCCACTTAGTCCAAAGCTCAACAATTCCATGACTTTTTTCTGGAAATGAACTTCGTACATATTTATAAGCCACAGGAGAACCCGAATATAACACTCTCTTATGAGAATCAACTTCTTCCACAATTACACAAGTCTCAGCTATAAGACTGGTTACAGAACTAATTTCAGTCCCGATGGCTCCAACCTCATCCTCAAAATAATCAAAGGTTGCATTATATTCCCCAGTATATCTCATCTGATTTATAACATTAAATTCATTAGAATAAGCAGGACTTTCAGCATCATAAAAAATATCTTTTTCAAAATCATAGTTTATGTCATCAACGGCCAAAACATTAAGACTTAAAACGCCCATAATAGACAACAAAACAAATAAGAATAAAACTAAGCTAATTTTAAATGACTTTTTCATATTAAAACCCCAATTCAATTAAAGAACGCGGAATATAATCATAAAGAATAAGGACCCATATAAGAATAAACATAGAAGATAGAAAAACTAAAGCGAGTTGTTTAATTAACTTTAAACCGGCAGAATATTCAATTTTTTCCATTTCTTTTTCAGACATAATTAAAAAAAAAAAAAGTAATTTAATTTAAAATTTAGTTTTTTTGAATGAAATACATTGTTACCCCAATAACGGCCAAGATGGGTAACAAAACCGTTAACAAAGTAAGAACAGCAGGATCAACCCACTCTGATAATAGTTTAGTGGTTTCGCCAACCGTAACATTGACGCCACCAGCACCAGAAACCATACCCAGACCTAAAGGCATGATTACAGCAATAACGATAAGGGAAATAACAATAGCAACTACATTGTTAACATTAGTTTGAGCCATTTTTTTTTTTCCTCACAATTTTTTTATTTAAATTTAAATTTAAAAAGTTTTAATTAAATTAATTAAATAATTATTTGTTTCTTATTTAACACTTTTCCTTTTTTTAATAAAAAATTAAAAATCTTTCAATTGGCCAACCAAAAAATATGAAAAATTTTCAAGAAGAATACAGGATCCCCAATAGAAAATTTCAGATTTTTAATTAAAT
>JABUBK010000291.1_pt1 | contig 11718 bp, 16 predicted proteins | sample 7332671 | NCBI WGS metagenome assembly JABUBK01 (sample SAMN07256342, study PRJNA390944) | subsurface metagenome | isolation source: Methane hydrate marine sediment | place: Pacific Ocean: Eastern North Pacific, ODP site 1244 | collected 2002
TCTTGATGTTAACAGTTATTAGGAGGTTAATAAGACTCTTTAGCTAATCAGAAATACATACAAATAGACATTTGATTGTTGTGGAGAATGCTCTAAAGTTGGTTGTTCGGGAAGTATTTGAGGTTCTGTATTCTCCGGTTAACGCTTTTCGAAAAATCATTGAAAAACCAGACTTCAAAGGAGTCCTCCTAGTCTTAGTAATGGTCATATCTTCCATGATAGTTGTACAATATGTTGCTAGCTCGAAGATTCTACTCGAAAACAGACTACCAGAAAACGATGACTGGACCGAGTCACTAACAAATCAACACAACTGGGTCTCCAACGGGTCACCTTCAATAGACGATACCGATTATCAAATGGGAAACACAGACGGTAACCACAGTATTGCCTCTTCAGTCCTAACCAAAACAAGCATCTGGCTGAACATTACGGATATAGGTTCCATCAACTGTTCGGAGACGGGTTACAATGAACTGTTCTTCTGGATCAAATGGACTCATGAAGAGGGGTCGTCTCCAAGTTCAGGAACCCTAAAATTGTTCTCAGGCAGCGAAGACAGCTACTTTGAATCAGACATAACCGCTCTTTTGAAATCAAACGGAGAATGGACGAATGCAACCCTCAATGTTGGTCCAGATCAGGGTTGGACTTCAAACAATTCTCCTGACTGGCAAAGCATAACAGGAATAGAATTCATACTGGATTGGTCGTCCTCGGCGAACCTAACAATGAAAATTGATGGCTTATATTTCAGAAAATATGTTCCCTTCATCGAAGTCGCAGGAATTGGTGGAGTGATTGAACTTGTATTAATTAATATTGCATTACCTTTTGCCATGGATTGGATTCTTTGGTCGGTTATTCTGGTGATTGTTGCAAAACTGTTCCAAGAAGATCTTGGACGCTGGAATGTTTTCGTCGTCATAATCGGATATAGTTTCATAGTTACGTTTGTTTACAACCTCATCAACTTGGCTGCTATTGCATCTCTTCCTCCTTTAAATCTGCCCTTAGACACCGCACTCGCAACCGTTGCAATCAACGAAGTGTGGGTTCCCCTTCTAGGCTACCAAGTGTCCATATATCTCCCTTTAATAGGAAGCATTTGGATAGCCGCTCTTGGCGCCGTTGTAGTACGTCTCTTGGTACAGACTAGTTGGGGAAAGGCTGTAGTCATCTCTGCGGTCGCTTTTGCTATAAATTTCGTCTTGAGCCCATTGTTACGCCTATTCTTGGGCTTCTAAAGAGTAACTCATTCAAACTTTTACTTGCTAGACCTAACACTAGAGAACGATTCGTCTTTAGCAAGTTGGAGATGCCCTTCCAAGCACTACAGAAGTTCTTGAATGTTAGGTGGTAAAGCTTATATTCAACATTAATCCTCCTTCATTTCGTCAACAAGAAGGAGCAAGCGTAAAGTCGTTTAATGACGGGCTGGTTCATTTTGGTGGCATTGGACAAAACGGGAGGAAGAAAGATTTGAAAATTAATGAATTGAGAGATGGAATGCGAAAAATAGACATTGAAGCAAAGGTGATCCAAAAATCAGAAACCCGCGAAGTTCGTTCAAGATACACCAACGAAACCTACAGAGTCGCCGATGCCACAATAGAAGACGAAACAGGCATCATAACGTTAACCCTGTGGAACGAACAGGTTGACCAAGTCAATGTCGACGACAGAGTAAAAATCGAGAATGGATACATCAAATCCTTCAGAGGAGAGCTTCAGCTTAACTCAGGAAAATATGGAACACTAACAGTCATGTAAATTTTTTCCTCATAACAAATAAGCGGGGAAAGAAATGAGGTACGAACGAAGAGGATTTGATCGAAGACTTCCTCCAAAGCCAGTTGAGATCGGAAAAGAATACGATGTAGAAATTCAAGAGACAAGCCGCCGAGGAGAAGGAATAACAAGAATCGAAGGGCTAGTGATTTTCGTCCCAAAAACCAAACCCGGAGACAAAGTGCGAATCAAGGTAACTAACATCAGTAGACGATTCGCAGAAGCAGAAGTAATTGAAGAAGCAGAAGAAAAAAGCGAAACAGAATAACCCGACATCCCCAGTTCCCACAAACCTCAAATATACCCCTTTTCTTTCGCAAGATTTCTCAAATCCATAAATCAATGTGCAATAGGGTTCGCCCTCTGATGAATGACCGAGAACAAACGTGAAATTTTGGTCAGTTGTCTTTTCAGAGAATTGTGTGTTGAGAGTTAATGTTAATATTAAAGAAAAATTATAACAGAGAACGTAGCTTGGAGAACCCGTTTAGCCCGGTGGTGTAGTGGACAATCATGGCGGGCTTTGGACCCGCCGACGGGAGTTCGAATCTCCCCCGGGCTACCAGTACTAAACCCCAAGCTATCCTGAACGTGCTGATTCATCTACATTCTAGAGGATATGCAGAATCTACCTTGAAGGGAATCTCTAAGAAACTTAGACAACTGAACAGATATTCCGACTTGGTGAATCCAGAAACAGTTCTGAAGTATATCAGTACAAAGGATAATCCCAATACTAAGAATCTCTTAGCTAGTGCCTATAACCACTTCGCTAGGTACCACCAGATACAATGGGATAAACCAGTATACCGTAAAACAGATTCTCCAATCAAAGTTCCTTTAGAAGAAAACGTCGATTACATAATTAACGGTTCAAAGAGTCTCAAACGTAAAGTTGCCTATGGAATACTCAAAGATACAGGTATACGACCCATCGAATTGCATAATCTAACTTTAGAAAATATTGACTTGGAAAGGGGACTAATCTACATTAAGAGTGCAAAACATGGAAACCCAAGAACTTTGAAATTAAAATCTCAGACTTTAGCAAATCTTAGACTCTCAATAGCAAGAATCAAACCGACCTTACATGAACAGATATTTGCTTCCCCTGAGAGACCAACTTGGACACTCAGTAAGTATTATAGTAGCCAGATTTAGCTTGCAAAATACTGTATTCTGACTCTCCTAGGCTTGCACCGTTAGCTTATGTTCAAGATTTTGGAGGCGTCTACTCGGAGTTCCTCAAGAGCCATTTCTTTGGGGCTGAAGCCCATGGCTAATCCAAGCAGTTGGGGATAGTGAAGCACGGGGATTCCGAATCTCTCGCTTAGGAGTCGTTCTATTCTTGGCTGGTTGATGTCAAACATCATGTGGCAGAAGGGACAGACGGTTATCAGGGCTTGGGCGTTCACAGCTTTGATGTTGCGAAGTTTATCTCCGGCTAGATAAAGAGGAATCTTGTCGTTCACGCCGATTATCGGGGCTCCGCAACAGTCTGTTTCATACATGTAATCCAAGCATTCTGCCCCAGTTGCCTCAATAAGCCTCTTCAACATAACAGGGTTCTCCGGGTCGTCGAAGCCTATGTACTTCGCGGGACGCAAAACATGACATCCATTATGCTCAACCACCTTTAATCCAGCGAGAGGCTTCAAAACAGCAGCTTTTATTCTCTCAACGCCAACGTCTTCGACAAGAGCTTGAATGAGGTGCCTAACAGCTATTTTTCCTCCCTTGAATTCCATATCGATCTCTTTCAGGTAACCGTTAACCCGCTCTTTGAGCTTCTTATCTTCCTGAAGAGTCCTGTTCACCTTCCGGAGGGTCCCAGCGCATCCTGGACACAAGGTAAGAATGTTCAAGTTCTGTTGTTCCGCCAAGCAGAGATTCCTCGCCGCCAACATTAGCAGCGCATCATGATTTACACCATCTATGGGCAGCCCACAGCAATTGAACTCGGGCATCTCAACCAATTCCACGCCTAACTTTTTCAGCACCTTCCGAGAAGAGGTTTCGTAGCTGGCGATTCTGTAAGGGATGACGCAACCCAGAAAAAGCAGATACTTCAACCCAGCCATCCTATTTCTTCTCCATCTTCGACGCCTTAGAAACAGCTATAATATCAAACAGTTTAGACACGTCCTCAAGATTGGCTTTAGGCAAGGGCGGCAACCCCTTTTCCACCCGTTTTTTGAGGCGCAGCTCAGGAATTCTGTACGCGTATCCTGTCTTCAAGATATTATTGGTTAACTCCCTAAAGACATCGGGTATAACACCCTCCTTCACAGCCATGTTTCGAAGAGCCCTCACAACACTGGCGATGTCTACGCCCTGAGGACAATGATCAACGCATGTGAAGCAGGCAGCGCAGAGCCAGAGCGATTCGCTTGAAAGAAGCCTGTCCTTCATTCCTAACTGGGTCATCCGCATAATTTTTCTGGGGCTATAGATATCGCTGAACCTTACTATGGGACAGTCAGCCGTGCAGGTGCCACATTGAAAGCACAATTTGATGTTTTCGATGCCTGGAACCTTGCTGAGCTCATATTTAAATTTGGGATCCAAGTCCCTCATTTTAATCTCCCTTGTCAATTTGGTTTCGGTAGCCAGTTTCTTTTCAGACATCGACTCAACCTCATCCATCAGAGGATAGAAATTATGCTTTTCATCAGAGAGTAAACTAAAGGAAAAACGTCTTTAATAAACGATACGAATCTAGGATACCCTAAAAAACATAGAAAAAAACGTAACCGAAGTTTACCGGTTACCTACTCTGTTAGGCACCATTCTTGCTCATTAGATACTTGTGGATGCTTCGAGCAGCTCTTTTTCCGGCTCCCATAGCACTGATAACTGTGGCTGCCCCGCTAACAACGTCTCCTCCCGCGTAGACTCCCTTCTTTGTGGTCTCCCCAGTCTCTTCCTGCACAACTATAGTGCCCCACTTAGTGGTCTCAAGACCTTCAGTTGTTCTTTGAATAAGAGGATTCGGAGTCTGCCCTATGGCTATAACCGCCGTGTCCACATCCATTATGAACTCGGAGCCTTCTATAGGAAGGGGTCTTCTTCGACCCGACTCGTCTGGCTCTCCGAGACGCATCTTGATGCATTCGATCCCCGTTACCCAGCCGCTTTCGTCGCCAAAAAACCTGACTGGGTTCGTGAGAAACTTGAATTTGATGCCTTCTTCCTCTGCGTTTTTCACCTCTTCGTGCCTAGCGGGAAGTTCCTGCTTGGATCTGCGGTAGACTATCCATACTTCTTCTGCCCCTAATCTCAAGGCTGATCTGGCAGAATCCATTGCAACGTTGCCTCCGCCAATCACAGCGACTTTCTTGCCGATCCTTATCGGCGTGTCATATTCTGGGAATAAGTAAGCTTTCATCAGGTTCACTCGGATCAAGAACTCGTTGGCTGAATAGATTCCACCCAAGTTCTCTCCGGGGACCCTCATGAAACGGGGAAGCCCTGCCCCGGTTCCGATGAAGACAGCGTCAAATCCGCGTTCAAACAACTCGTCTATCGTATATATCTGTCCAATCATGTAATCCATTTTGACGTCGACGCCAAGCTTCTTGACGTAATCAACTTCAGCCTGCACAATCTTCTTGGGCATCCTAAACTCAGGAATTCCATACATAAGGACGCCGCCGGGAGCGTGAAGCGCCTCGAACAACACAACCTCATAACCTAACTTGGCTAAATCCGCTGCTGCTGTGAGGCCTGCTGGTCCGGAACCGACAATTGCCACTTTTCCGTTCGCAGAGGACTCCTGCTTGGGAGGAACGGTGACTCCTTTCAAACGTTCGTAGTCAGCCGCGAATCTCTCCAATTGACCGATAGCCACGGGATCAACCATCTTACCCAATACGCAGAACTTTTGACACAGGTTTTCCTGGGGACAGACTCGGCCACAGATCGCCGGTAAGCTGTTCTTCTCTTTTAATTTTGCACCTGCTGCAAGGAAGTTTTTATCTCTGATCTCTTTGATGAATGCTGGAATGTCAACTTCCACGGGACACCCTTCTACACAGCGGGGTTTGGGACATTGCAGGCATCTTTGTGCCTCTGCCACAGCTTGTTCCGCAGTATAACCCAATGCTACTTCGTTAAAGTTATGAATGCGGTCTTCAGGTTTCTGTTTTGGCATCGGAATGCTTTGCCGTTTCTTTTTTTTCTTTGCCTCAGACACGCTTGTTCTCTCCGGATTTTTTGCATGTGCACATAGCTTGTTTTTCCTGTGATAAATAGACCCGTTGTCTTTGGATAAGCTCATTGAAGTCAACGAGATCTGCATCAAATTCTGGGCCGTCAACGCAAGCAAACTTGGTTTCTCCTCCCACGGTTACTCTGCAAGCGCCACACATTCCCATTCCATCCACCATTATTGGATTCAAACTCACTATCGTCTTAATGGAGTAACTCTTTGTCACGTTTGCAGTTGCTCTCATCATTAAGGAGGGACCTATCGCGTATACTATATCAAAATGATAGCCCTTTTCGATAAGCATTTTTAATACGTCACTAACGTAACCCTTATGTCCTTTTGAACCGTCGTCAGTAGAGACATAGAGTTCATCACTGACGCTTTTCATTTCATTCTCCAGAACAAGCAATTCCTCGGTTCTAGCTCCAACTATAGAAACTATCTTATTGCCTGCGTTTTTTAGTGCTTTGGCAATGGGATAAGCCGCTACTGTGCCAACTCCCCCACAAACGACAGCTACTGAACCGTAATTTTTTATGTCGCTTGGATTTCCTAAGGGACCTACTACATTGAGTATTTTATCTCCAACTTCAAGGGCACCAACCTTTATGGTCGACGCTCCAACCTCTAGAAAAATAAGTGTTATCGTTCCTTTCTTCGGTTCCCAGTCTACAAGGGTTAAAGGGATTCTTTCTCCCTTCTCGTCTACTCTAAAGATCACAAACTGACCTGCCTTAGCTTTCATAGCGATTTCTGAAGCGCTAATTTCAAACAGTTTAATCTTCGGAGCCAATTCCAACTTCTTTAGTATCTCATACATAGTCATCACCGTCTATTTCCCATTCCCACATACAGATGGGAGATCAGCGTCTCTTCTCCTTCAAAGGAGAAGGAATTTACTTCCTAACATAAAACTTAAAGTTTTCTCTTAATTCGGTTGTAAATCACTGAAACTCGGCTACACAAGACTGCTGGAACCCGACGTATGTCTTAGTAATATTCTGTAACATAGACGTATGTCTTAGTAATATTCTGTAACATAGTGAGTTTTGTGTTTGATGTTGTTTTATTGTTGTTTTTCATTTTTGTATTTTACACCTCCTTTGCCTAGTCTGTATTTTCGTTTGGCTTCTCGCCAGAACTGTCTTAGTTCTTCTCCCTGTTTGGGTATTATCCAGATATATGTTCTATTCCATGTGTCTTGTGAACATTTTTGTATTTGCATTTTTCCATATATGTTTATTTCTGTTGTTGGTTCATTGAGTGTTATTGTTGAGTGGTCTGGATGTTTTTTGAAGGTTAGCTTTTTAGCGGGCATTTGTTGTTTTCTCGATATATTATATATGTCCTTGGACATTTAAGTGTTATTCTCGTTTTTTTATATAATGTTATATTTTTTTATGCATATTATTTAGTTCGTTTTTTGTGTTTAACTACTTTTTTTCGGTAATAAAAAGTGTATGGCTTGATAGAATTTATTTCTAACAATCTCGTTTCTTAGCGTTTGTCGTTTTTCATTTCTAATTAGCGTTTTCATTTGGAGATTGTCTATTATCGTTCATTAAAAAAAATCATCAGATTGGAGGGAGCCTCTCTTGGAGATTACCTCAATTACCTGTTTCACCCCGCGCCGAACATTGCTTGGTAATGGTGCTGTGCTCGGGGGTGTGAAGTTATCATCGTCATGTCGATCGCCCCTCATGTGACAGGGGCGACCAAATGAAATGCGGTGAGGAGCGGGGGTATCCCGCGATATACCTCACGTCTAGGCGTGTTCTCTGCGTTCTGAATTTGTATAGCGGAGCGGTTGTTTGTTCTGGAACTTGGAGCTTTTGCTGGAACGTTATGCGTATCGCTCCGCCTGTTTGTGGCATGTTTGAGTCATGTTTGTGGTATGTTTGGATGCTAATATTTTAGAGGCATTGTGCCTAACTAGTTTTAAATAATTGTTATACGTAGATTTTTGTGCATGTCGAAAGACGTGTGAACGTAGAGAACAAGCTTGGTAGAACGTAAGCGGGTGTGCTTGCGTTCTACTGGGTTGTTTTCTACATTTATTGTTTTCTGCGTGTATTGTTTTCTGCGTTCATTAAGGGATTGAGATGAATGTTGGAACGGTTGTTAGAGCGTGGTTCTGTTGACGAGGACGATATGTGGGATGATGAGCAACCTCTTAGTTCTAGTTCTGAAAAATTTGTTTCTGTTTTGAAGTATGGTTGGGGTTCTCATGGTTATTATCGTATTGTTGGAAGTGGTGAGGTTACGAATCAGTTTTGTGCTAGGAAGGTTGGTTTTAATGGTTGTGTGAATGTTGGTAAGCATAATTATGTTGGTTTAGATGGTGTCTATTATAGAGGTAAGGTTCATGTGGATTTGGTTTTTAATTTTTGTAAGAAGCCGTCTTGTCCGATTTGTTATAAGAAGGGTTTTTCGGTTCGTGAGGCTGGTAATATTGAGGCTCGGTTGACGGAGAATGGCAAGTTTAAGAATTGTTTTGGTCGTTTTGGGTTAATAGAACATATCGTATGTAGCATTCCAGTCAAAGATTATAATATGTCTCATAAGGCTCTTCGCCGTAAAGCGAATCGGATTTTGCAGAGTTTGGGTGTTGTCGGTCATTGTTTGATATTCCACGCCTTTAGGTATAATGATTTTAGAGGTTGGTATTTTAGCCCCCATTGGCACGCGTTAGGGTTCATAGTTGATGGTTTTTCTAAGTGCAGAAACTGTAAGCGGTTGCATGAAAGGAATTGTCTTGCTGGTTGTGGTCGTTTTTATGATAGGGCTTGGCAAAATTATAAGAAAACTGGATACTATACTAAGGTGATGGGCAGACGCCGAACTATATTCGGAACGGCTGTATATCAGCTTGGGCATAGTTCGTATAAGGTTGGTGTTGAGCGCTTTCACGTGGTAACGTGGGCTGGATGTGTTTCTTATCGTAAATTGAAGGTTACTAAAGAGATACGGAAGAAGTTCTGTCCGATGTGTAAAGAGGAACTTGTTAGGCTTACGTATTCGGGTAATTTGTTTTTTGTTACGGATATGAATAGTCCTGATTATAGACGGTCTTTTCTTGCTGATTTTGAGGAAGATGGTGTGCCTGTGTGGTCTGTGAAGGTTAAAGGCTCGGCGGTAGCTAGAGGATGTAGGATTGTTGATGCTGATTATTTGAGTTTTTCGCGTGAGAGTATTCTTGAGTTTGAGGCTGATTTTGAGGCTCAGGAGAAGTGGGCTGATAGGCGTGAAAAGGTTGCTGAGGTTTGGCATGGTAGTTTGCCTAAGAAGCAGTTGTAGGTGGTGATTAGTTTTATGGTGCATAAAGATGATTGCCCGTGTTGTGGTAAGAAGATGGTTTCTGTTGTTTCTGTTAGTGCTGAGGCTAAGGCTGTTATTGATAGTCTTGTTCCTGATGAGAATGGTTTTGTTTTGGTTGATGTTGGTCTTGTTAGGTCTGTTGAGCGGAAGGCTAAGCGGACTCGTAAAAAACCTAAGTTGTAGGTAGTGGTGGCTATGATGGTTAGGCGTAAAAGGCTCAGTGAGTCTTGGTGTCCTGTTGCTTCTATGCGTATTGATAGTTATGAAGTTTGTGAATTGTGTGATATTTCGTCTGTTTTGTGTCGTGTTAAACGTAATTTGAGGTTGGATATTTATGTATAGGATTCCTGAGAGTTTGCGTAAGCGGGTTGAGGGAATCCTTTTAGTTTTGGAGATGAAGCAACGTTTATGGTATTATATTGCGTTGAATGAGATTTCTCGTGTTGTTGATTATCGTTGGTTTGTTGATTGATGCAAAAAAAAGAGGGGTTTGGCTATTTCCGTTTTCGGAATAGCATTAATCCGTTTGGTGTTGTTAATTTGTAATTGAATCCGTTTTCTAGTAGTTGTGTTGCTTCTTTGTCGTTGGTTGTTGCTTTGCATGTATATTCTTCGTCTTCTTGGTTGTTTTGTAGTTGGATGTATCTTAATGTGGTTTCGATTTTTTTGTGTCCCATTTGTTGTCTAACGTAGAGTATATCTCTTGTTTTGTGGTATAGTTTGGTAGCAAAATAGTGACGGAAGTCATAAAGACTTATGGTTCTTAGTGTTGGGTTGCCTAGTTTTTCTGAAAGTCTGTTTCTTGTTTGTCTGTAACATTTTCCGTAGTTGTATGCGTTGCTTTTGAATAGTTTATCGTTTGGTTTTAGTTTGTTGTTATAGATGTGGTTTTGTAGCATTGTGGTTAAACTGTTGCTTATTTTTAGTGTTCTTGGTGAGCCATTATGGCGAAGGGTTTCTGTTTTCTATGCTTAACTTTCCTGAGTCTAGCAAGGGGGTCTGCCTTGGTGGTGGCTGTGGCAACATGGAAGCCCCCGTTTCCCTTGATCGCAACAACATATCCTTCCTCTAGTAGCCTCCCTGCCTCTCTGATGGAATCTTCACACTCAATCGGCTCCCCCCTACTGGAAGTAAGGTAGGCTTTTGGTCCACACTTGGGACATGCCACTGTCTGGGCGTGAAATCTGCGGTTTGACGGGTCTCCGTATTCTCTGGAGCAATAGTCGCACATCTGGAAATCCTGCATGGTAGTGTTTGGTCTATCGTAGGGAAGCTCTCTGGTTATGGTGTATCTGGGACCGCAGTCTGTGCAGGTTATGAAAAAATAGTTGAAGCGCTGGTTTTTTGGGTCCCGCAGTTCCCTTAAACATTCATCACAGATCGAGACGTCCGGCGGTATCACAGACCCTGAGAGTTCAGCTTCCCCAGAACTTTTTAGGATCGTAAACTCTTCGAAACCGTCCTCATCTCCCTCATAGTCTGCTGTAATGTTGTAGATTTGCGTCAACGGAGGCTTCTCTGCTTTCAAGTCCTTTAGGAACTGGGCAACGTTGTCTTTTTTGCCTTCGACAACTATTTCGACGACAGCGTCCCCTCGGTTTCGCACGTAGCCAACTAATCCGTTTTTTACTGCTGTTCGATAGATGAAGGGGCGGAAACCCACGCCCTGAACTATGCCGCTGACTTTGATTTCGGCATGCAAAGGCTAGCTGAACTCCCTCTAAACCGGAAAAATATCTTTCTGGAAGCCATTAATAAAGAGATACTTTTTGGAAAAAGAATAGCCCAGTTTGGGTTGTTGAAGATGCTTTGTTTCTCTCGGATAAGGCTGGTTCCAGCAGGAACCCGTTGCTATTGCCCGTAACCCATCCATCCTAAACGTGCTAATTTACTTAAAAAACCAAAACTTCAGCAAATACACAATAGAATCAACCAACAAACATCTAATCAGAATCGGCAAAAAAGCCGACCTAAACAAACCCGAACAAGTAACAGAATACATAGCAAACCTAGAAAATATTTCAAATGGAACAAAAAAACAACTATGCTTATCATACAACAGATACTGCAAATACTACAAAATAGATTTTGAAAAACCAAAATACAAACAAGAAATAAAACTTAGACGAGTCCCAACAACAGAAAACCTAAACATGCTAATCGCTAACGCCCACAAGCCAACATCAACCAAACTAACAACCAGCAAAGAAACAGGATTAAGACCCATAGAACTATGCAACCTAAAAGTCAAAGACATTGACTTAAACCACAAAACCATATACCCAACAACCGCCAAAAATGGCGCACCAAGAACACTAAAAATAAGCAACAGTTTAACCACAATGCTACAAAACCACATCTATAACAACAAACTAAAACCAAACGATAAACTATTCAAA